>Ga0214919_10001570_pt1 | contig 37054 bp, 33 predicted proteins | sample LL1503_MetaG_FD_177994 | JGI IMG/M metagenome (GOLD analysis project Ga0214919, IMG submission 177994) | Freshwater microbial communities from Lake Lanier, Atlanta, Georgia, United States - LL-1503 | ecosystem: Environmental > Aquatic > Freshwater > Lake | place: USA: Georgia | collected...
TGTGTGATAAACAAATTAATTATGAAAATATTTACTATAATTTAATTATTATTAGTTTGCTTATTTATAGCACAATTACTAGTGTAATAATTTTTATTAAACAACCAGTGGAAGTAATCAAGGAAGTGGAAGTAATTAAATATTATCCATTTGAAGTAATTAAGGAAGTTCCAGTTGAAGTAATTAAGGAAGTTGAAGTAATTAAAGAAGTAATTAAGGAAGTAGAAGTAATTAAAGAAGTAATTAAGGAAGTTCCAGTTGAAGTTATTAATAAAGTTGTAATAGAAGAAGAATTGTTGCTTGCAAATTATAACACAAAAGAAAGAGCACTCGCATTACAAGCAGCCTATGAAGAGCGTGCTTTTATTGCTATTAAAAAATATGGTGATGTATATAAAAAAGTAAAATCACTTGGTGATATTTTTAATCATGCTTATTTGTATCCTTCAAATGTGGTAGTAATCAGTTCAAATGATAAATTAATAAATAAGAATGATATTGGTAAAAGAGATCAAGGTAATGTTGAATCAGAAAGATATAATTTTATAATGAATATATTTCGTGATGAAAGCAGTAAGTATTATCAAGACCAACTTATAATTGCTCGTACAGAAGCACTTGATGCTATGAAAAAAGCAAATTTTTTTGATGATTTCTTTGTTAAATTTTTAAAATATGATTAATCAAAAATCTAATTAAGCTACTAAAAAATTGATTTATTATTTATTTATTTTATAAAATTTAAAGTTAAAAGATGGAACTTCAAATGTGTAATAATTATGAAAAAAGTAATACTATATGCGATAAGCAATATAATTTTATTATTATTATTTTAACTATTATTTATAGTATATTTATTAGTATAATAATATTTATTAAACAATCAATTATTAAGGAAGTTCCTGTAGAAGTTATTAAAGAAGTTATCGTAGAAGTTCCTGTGGAAGTAATCAAAGAAGTTGAAGTAATTAAATATTATCCAGTGGAAGTAATTAAAGAAGTGGAAGTAATTAAGGAAGTAGAAGTAATTAAGGAAGTAGAAATAATTGATAAAGTTGTAACAGAAGACAATAATGAAGAAGAATTATTGCTTGCTAATTATCATACAAAAGAAAGAGCATTAGCATTACAAGCAGCATACAAAGAACAACTACAAGTTCTTTTTGAAAAGAGAATGAATATTTTAAAAAATTTGTCAACATTCAAACCTTTAAAAGTTAATGAACTACCATCGGGTTGGTGTCTGGAAACTTTATTTTCAAATTACACAAATCAGTGTAATCAATTACTAACTGTTAACAATCTATTACTATCCAAAATTAGTAAAAAAGTAAGGGAATCCATGAGCAAAGATATAGAAACAATAGATGAAGAAATACTAATTATATCAAAAAAAGCAGGTTTGTTTCAAGTAGATAGCAATTTATTGAATGATTTACATAAGTGTATAGAACCAACAAATCAATTTTACAATGATTATAAAGATGAATTATTAAAAATTTAATTTTAAGCTACTAAAAAATTGATTTATTATTTATTTATTTTATAAAATATAAAGTTAAAAAATGGAACTCCTATTATGTAAAGAAAAATTAGTATTACCTACAACATACAAAGAACAACTACAAGTTCTTTTAGAAAAGAGAATAGAAATAACTATAAAGTTAAGAAAATTTAAATACGAAGGAAGATTTAATCTAATAAACGGCCATGATATAATCAATCTATGTAGTGCAAATTCTTCAAATAAAATTATTAAATCATTAACTATTGATGAACTTATAGTATATATAACAACTGAAAAAATGTTAAAATCCATATTACAAGATATTGCAACAATAGATGAAGAAATACTAATTGTAGCAAAAAAAGCAGGTTTCTTTGAAGTAAATAGCAATTTTCTAAATAATGTACAAAAATATATAGACCCATCAAATCCAGTTTATAATGATTATAAATATGAATTATTAAATATGTAATTAAAATTTTCTAATTATAATATAATGTGTTGGAATCAAACAATATCATTGAATACATTTATATTTACTTTATTTGGAATAAATTTTGCTTATCTAAATAATGTTATTAATATTAATGATTATATATATTATCTTTCATTTAGTTCAATACAGTTATTAGAATATTTTGCTTGGGGTAATTTGGATGATAAAAAAATGAATAGATTTTTATCACAAATAGGAATGTTTTTAATAATAATGCAACCAATTTTATTTATAAAATCACTTGATAAAGTAGAATCTAATATAAAAACATCAGTAATTACGTTATACATGGTATTTGTTTTGTGTTGTATTCTTTATTTTCCAATTGACTTTTCAATGGCTAAAGCACCAAATGGTCATTTAGGTTGGAATTGGTTAAATTATCCATCATTAATTATTTTTATATATATATTCTTCTACTTTATCTTATTATTATACACAAAAAGCTATGTTTCATTTATTTCTTATGTAATGTTATTTATTGCAATTTATTATACATATTATAAAACTAATACATGGGGTTCTTTATGGTGTTGGATAGCAAATATATTAACAATAAATTTAATAGCACAAACGTTTTTAAATCCAAAATTACCAAATTGTTTATTAAATACACCATAAATCATCTCTATTCTTACAAATGAATTTATTTTATATAATATAACTACTAAAAAATTGAAGTATTTTTTATTTATTTTATAAAATTTAATGTTAAAAATGGAGTTCCAACTATATAATGAAAAATATAATTATGAAGATATTTCTTATAATTTAATTACCATTACTTTGCTTATTATTTATAGCATGATTATTAGTGTAATAATGTTTATTAAAGAAGTTCCAGTAGAAGTTGTAACACAAAAAAATAATAAAGATGAACTATTACTTACAAAAAATATGGAGAGTGTACAAATTGCTCTTAAAAAATGGAACGAAGCATATATTAAATGCTTTGTTCCATCTACACGGGAAGCAAGATATCATGAATTAAAAAAGATTAGAGATAATTCATATAATATAGAAAATAATTTTTGGGAAATAATTAAAAATCTGTCTGATGAAGAAAATTATCATAATCTAGTAAATGAAGAAGAACTTGCACGCCAAGAAGCAATTAATGCTATAAAAAAAGCAAATTTATTTGATGAAAAAATATGCAATAGTGATATGTGTCCAGAACAATATTCTTATTTGGCTTATTTGTTTCATTCTTGAATATACTTAAATATATGTTAAATGTATAGTATATTTAAAAATTGATTTTTATTTTATTTATCTAATAACAAATTGATTAGAAAACTAATTAAATTATTTATATTAATGAATAATTTAAAAGTAGAAGATCAAACATTTGTAAATTATCTAAATAACTTATGGTCTAGTTCAAAACCATTTACGAGAACATCAAATACCATATTATTAACAAGTATTTCAAATAAATATTTACAAAAATTTAAAAAAATAATTATTGAAAAATATAATTTTATTAAAAATATTAGTAATTTTAATTATACTAATAAACTTGAAAAAAAAACAAGACTTTCCAAAAATGAATTAAGTAATTATGATTTTTATAATACATATATAGCATATAAAAATTTATTATGTTATAATAAAATTAATAATAAAACAATGAATAAAATCAATAAGGTATTATTAGTAAAAAAAATAAAAGATCCTTCTAAAGATATAAATAATGTTAAAAATTATCGTTTTTTACAAGTTCATTCAAAACCTTTAAAATTAATTGATAGATTATGGTGTTGTCGAATAACTAATATAATTAAAAATTTAGATACAACTATTTTTATATCAAATTTAGTAAAAGGAATGAATGATGCTACAATTATGGCAGCAGATAATAATACACGTTCAATTGAAAATGTCATATTAATTGATATTGAAAAAGCATTTGATTCGTGTGATTATACTATTATAGAAGAGTTATTAAAATCAAACTTAAGTCGTAATTCAAATCCTATTATTGCAGAAAATCTTACAAAACAATACATGTATATTTTAAAAGAACGAGAAATATTTTTTGATAATAAAAAAATTAATTATCAAAAAGGATTACCCGTAGGACTTCCTTCATCAAATTTAGTATTTAGTTTAATTATAGATGAAATTATATTTAGATGGAAAAATCAAAATGAACATTTATTTGAAATTGGAAAAGATTTTAAATTAAATATTTATGTTGATGATATTTATATAAAATTATTTAATCTAAATATTAAAGATTCTGTTATAATTACATTAATTGATATTTTACACCTTTGCACATTTAAAACGCCGACCTAACGGCTAAAAAATATGAAAAAATGTAAAAATTTGGTTATAACCTGTCGTGGAACAGGTATGAAATTTAACAACTGCGACAAAACATTTCTGGTCTTTTCCCAGTATTAAATATAGATTTTACTATTTTTAACATATTTTGCACAGCATTCTTATCTCTGTTATGATATATTTCGCATTTATGCTTAACCGACTGACATCGTAATATACCATGACATAACTCTTTTTCTCCTTTTCTTTTTGGTTTTTTACTTGATTTTTCTAAAAACATTTCTAACTCGCTATTACAGCAATTGCAAAGTTTTGACGTTCTAAATTCATTAACCAAATATGTTTTATAACCAGCATTTCTAAATATTCTTCTAAACTTTTTGCATATTGTTGGTTCTTTTCCTTTCATATTTTCACCTTTATCATAATCACCCATTACAAATATTGTTTTATCTGGCTTACCATATTTCTTTTCAAAGTTTTTAATCATTTTACTTTCTGATTTTTGTGTATTTGTAAATGCATTTAATTTAAACTTTCTAAAAAATGATTGCTCATAATGGTTATAAATTTGATTATTTACTTTATTCTTTTCAATACAATACAAATTAAACTTTTCAAAATTGCAACTTTTAGAGTTAAGAATAGACAAAGTTGTTTCTAATTCTTTAATGCTTTTACTATCTATCAAAGTTTCTTTATTAACATTATCAATAATTTTACTATACTTTTTATTTCGTGTTTCTAATCTTCTTTGGTTTTGAGTATATCTAAAAGTTTCTAATTCATTCTTATCATTATATGAACCACAAAAAATAAGGTCTGACATATTTGGGTCTGCACAAACAATTTTCATATTTTTTAATTCTTCTGTTAATTCTGCTTTTTCAATATAATCTATATTTTCATCTTGATAACACTTTTTATTAGCCAATGTTTTAGATAATGGTTTGCAATTTTCATCTACTCTTACAAACATTATACAACAAGAAACACCATCAGTTCTTATCATATATGAAAATGTATATTTTTGACCTTTCTTGAATACTCTATTATCCAAATTAAAAAATCTACTCCATAACTTATTATATTTATTTTCTTTTTTGTATGTTTTTAAATATTCACTTGTTGCTTCATCACCTAAAAAATTACTAATTAATGCACATGTATCAATACAAATATTTTTAGGAATTATATTTGTTCTTAATGGTAAAACATTAAATAATCTTATTTGTTTATCTTCATTTTGAATTCTTGTATTATTTAGTTGTTCAAGTTCATTAGAAATATAAAACATTGCATATAAAAAGTATTGTGTATTTGATTTGAGTTCATAATAAATATTATTTTCTTCAAATTGGGTTTTATTTGGGAATAATTTAGTTCTTTTTTCAATAATCCAATTATGATATTTTTCATTACTTGTTAGTCCATCAAATGATACCAAATCCTTTTTAACTTTATTAATTTCGTCATATAATGCTTTATGTAATTGTTTTCTTTCTTCTTTGTCTTTATTATTTTTTGTTATTTCATCTCGTTGTTTCTTAACATCAAAAATAATATTAACATATTTGTGCAGATGGTCTATAAAATGCTCTTGAATATTATTATTAACATTAGTTATCATATCAATCGCTTCATAAGCAAGAATATAACTTAATTTATCGTAATATAAGATTTCACCTTCAACAATTGTTTTAGAATAATGATTGTTGTAGAAATTTGTTAAAGTCTTTAATTGTTCAGGCATATTTTTATCGGTGTATCCGCCAGAATTACACTTGCGTTTAGTAATGACTTTAAAAATATCGCAAATAAATTCTTTATCAAGTGTTGGAAATTGTTGATTATTCCTAAACAAATCAATAAAATATAATTTTAGAAATTGGTAAGAATGCACAACGATTTTATTTGTTCTTATAACTAAATCATTAATAATAGGTAAATTAATGTTTTGATTTATAAGAACATTCTTAATATTGTCCTTATTTGTTTTCATAAAGTCAAAATTGTCAGCATCTTTTTTCTTTTCTTTAACTTTGGGTTTTGATTTTTTCATTTCTATAATATTACTAAACATTTTATTTTTAAATAGTTTTACGCAATTAGATTTAATATAAAAAATTGAATATAAAATTATTTAAATTAATATTAGTAATTATATTAAGATGCCACGTATAACAAAGACAACTAATAATTTTATTGATGAAGCAAAAATAGTTCATGGTGAATTATATGATTATTCAAAAACAAACTATGTTCATGCACTAATAAAAATAATTATTACTTGTAAAACACATGGAGATTTTGAACAAACTCCAAATAAACATTTAAGAGGCAGTGGTTGTCATAAATGTTCTCATTCTACTAAAAGAAAAACAACGGAAGAATTTATTGTTGAAGCAAATAATGTTCATAATAATTTATATGACTACTCAAAAACAAATTATATTAATTCTAATACAAACGTATCTATTGTGTGTAAATTACATGGTAATTTTGAACAACTTCCAAGTAATCATTTGAAAGGTCAAAGATGTCCTAAATGTTCTCATTCTACTAAAAGAAAAACAACGGAAGAATTTATTGTTGAAGCAAATAATGTTCATAATAATTTATATAACTACTCAAAAGCAAAATATGTAGATTGTGATACAAAAATATGTATAACATGTAAAACTCATGGTGATTTTGAACAACTTTATAGAGCACATATTTACAATAAAAGTGGTTGTCCAAAATGTTCTATTATAAAGAATGCAAATTTGCATAGAGGAAATAAAGATGAATTTATAGCAAAATCAAATATTTTACATAATAATAGATATGATTATTCAAAAGTTAATTATGTAAATCAGATAACAAAGGTAGTAATTGGTTGTAAAATTCATGGTGATTTTGAACAAAGTCCAAATAATCACACACATAAATCAAGCCCTCGTGGTTGTCCAAAATGTTCAACAATAGATACTGCTAATAAAAAGAGAAGTAACAAAGATATATTTATTGAACGAGCAAATAAGGTTCATAATAATTTATATGATTATTCAAATGTTGAATATAATAATTGTGAAATAAAAATAAAAATAAATTGTAAAAAACATGGTGAATTTATACAAAGACCACAACATCATTTAAATGGACATGGTTGTCCAAAATGTAATACACGTGGATTTTCTAAAATACAAATATATTGGTTGAATTTTATTTCAATATTCTATGCAATAAATATTAGTCATGCAAAAAATGATAAAGAATTTATTCTACCAAATACTCGTTTAAAAGCAGATGGATATTGTAAAGAAACAAATACTATTTATGAATTTCATGGTGATTATTGGCATGGAAATCCTCATATTTATCCAAATAATAAATATAATAATACAACTAAATGCACATTTGGTGAGTTATATAAAAATACACTAAATAAAGAACAACAAATAAGAAACTTGGGATTTAATCTAATTACTATATGGGAAAGTGATTGGATTAAACTAAATAAATGTGTTAAACTATTGCAAAGGAAATTTAGAATTTCTAAACTAAATTAGCGTCTTCTTTTGCCTTTATTTTTGCTTTGCGATTTAAATATGCTGTATGACGCCATTCTTTTAATTTTTCTGGATTTGTTTCCTTAATCTTATCCATGTATGATTTTGCCTTTTCTTTTACAATTTCACAATTCTTTTCATAATATTTTTTATTGCGTTCTGGATTTGTATATAATTTTAATTTATCTTCTAATTTCTGATTACGCTTTTTTAGTTCTTCAATTTCAGCTATTAATTTAGTTTCGTTATCTATATCAGTCATATTTTATTACTAATATAGAATATTAATTAATTTTTAAATATTTTATCTTATAATATTAAGATATAAATATGGCTTCGCACCATAAAAGTGAAGATTTTAAATTGTCAGCAGTTGAATACTATTTAGTTGGTGATAAATCACAATTAGAAGTATGTAGAATTTTTAAATGCACACCAAGAAGTTTAATGAGGTGGTTGATAAATATAATAATGAAGGTGAGATAAAAAGAAATAATAGAAAACCTATTGCTTATAAAGTTAGTAAAGAACATGTTAAATTTATAATGGATGAAATCAAAAAGAATAAAACTATTACTATGAATGAACTGAAAGATAAAATAAAAGAAAAATTTAATATTGAATTAAGTAGATTTCATATTAATAGAGTTGTAAATGACCAAAATATAACACTAAAAATAACGAGAATTAGACATGAACCACAAACAAGATTTGGAAAAGAAATTAATATAAACCAAAAATTAAAAGAATTTTATGATAAAATTAAAAAACATAAATTAGAAGATATAATTTGTATTGATGAAACAAGTATCAGCGGATTACAAAAAAGACACCATTGTTATAGTAAATTGGGTAAAAGATGCATAATAAAAACACAATCACAAGAAGTATTCAAAAAATATACTGGTATATTTGCGATTTCAAGTGAAGGCGTATTAGGTTGGTATTTATACGATAAAGGTGGTATAGATAGTGAAAGGTTAGCAGATTTTTTAGAAGCAAATATAACAGGAAAGTATAAAAATAAATTAATCATTTTAGATAATGCAAGTAGTCATAGAAATGCAAAAATAAAAGAGTTGGTAAATAAAAATAATACTTTATTATATTCCATACCATATCAACACTTTACAAATTCAATAGAAAATTATTTTAGCATGATGAAGTCAAAATTATATAAATTAGATGGATTAACACATAATGAATTAAAATCAAACATTACCAAAGTTATAAAGAATATACCAAAAGATAAATATGAAAATATAATTAAAGGAACTTATAACAGAACTGAAAAGTTTATTAAAAATCCATCAAATAGAACAAGAAAGAAAAAGAATTATTTATAAAGCATATATAAAACTCGGCGTTTTAAATGTGCAAAGGTGTAAAAATATATGGTTTTACAGTTAATTTTGACAAATGTAAAGCAGATAAAAATTTAAATATTAAAATCTTTGGAAACTTAGAAGAAACAGATATGTATTTAGGTATACCATTTACAAGAGATATCAAAATATATACCGATTTGATGTTAAAAAAATATAAACTTGATAAATCATATAAATCTATATATGATAAACTTAAAAAAGATAATCATCCTGAAAAGAAAAAAATTTTAGGATTCTTTAATTATAAATTTAAACCGTTAATAAATAAATATAACGATAATGGCAACCAAACTTTAATTTCATTTTTTGAAAAATATCTTATTTAGTTTTTTTTATAAATTATAAAAAATTGAATTTTATTTTAATTATAGGTTAAATATTATAAGTTAAAAATGGACCTAGACCCACCAATGTTTAATTATAAACAAAGTAATACTATATGTGACGAGCAATATAATTATATTATTATTAGTTTGCTTATTAGTTATAGTATATTTATTAGTGTAATAATGTTAATTAAACAATTTAAAGTTCAAGAAACACAAAAAAATAAAGAAGAAGAAATATTGCTTGCTAATTATAATGCACAAGAAAAAGCATTAGTTTACAAGGAACAATTATCCATTCTATTTGAAAAACAAATAATCAATTATAAAAAATTAAATACATATTGGAAGGAAGGAAGATGTATGAAAGAAGGACATTTACTAAGAGAAAAGATAAATGGAACATATACTATGGACATTATAGTTGATAAATTAACTGTTAATGATTTAGTATTAGGTTTAATTGATGGAAAAGTATATCAATCCATGATACAAGATATACAAACATTAAACGAAGAAATATTAATTATCGCAAAAAAAGCGGGTATATTTGAAGCATCTAGTGATTTATTAAATGATTTACCAAAATATATAAAGCCAACAAATCCATTTTATAATGAATATAGAAATGTAATATTTAATATGTAATCCATATATTCATTATATAAGACTACAAAAATTAAAATAATATCGTGTTCTTTTAATAAATTAATCTGAATTGTAAGAATTATTATCTGAATCATTATCTGAATTGTAATTAGAATCGTTATAAGAATCGTTATCGGAATCATTATAGGAATCACTATCTGAATCATTATCGGAATCATTTTCTGAATCTAATTGATTTCCATCTGTATCAGTTTTTGCATCTTTTTGTGTTTTAACTGATTTTTTATCTTTATATTCTTCTTTAAAAATATCCTGACCTGTTATATCTTTTGTTGCGGTACAATTTTTAATAAAATGTTCTTTTCTTCCACATTGCATACAGCAATCATTTGCTCCCCATATTTGTTTATTAATTTCACTTCTTTGTGTATTATCTAATGCTTCAGTAACATATATTCCACCTCTTACATTATCAATACCATATTTATCCATATACTCGAGTGTATATTTATTTTCATCATAAGAACTAGCATTTGGTATTATTGTTTCAACTGAAATTGGTTTATACTTTTTTGTCCACATTGAAGCAGTTCCATTTATATGTGCTTGAGCACGTGTTTTAAGATCATTTGATTTACCAACATAATATTTATTATTTTCTAATTTTAAAATATATATATTTGTATTATCTTCATTTTTTACAGATTGAACAGGATTTTTATTTGTATGCATTTATTTATACTAATATAAATTAGCTATAAATCAATTTTTTAAATAAATTAAATATGTGCTTTAAATAGTCTCATATTTTATATGTTAAAAATATTTTTGTTTTTCTTGTAAATTTATTGTAAATCAAATATAGTTATAAAATTTATATTTAATCACAATCCATACAATTAAATATTTCTTTTTTATTTGAACAATTGTCTTGACAATTACCATCTTTCTGACAATCAAACCATGTTTTAATTAATTTTTTTTTAATAATTTCTTTTCCTGTTATATCTTGGGTTTCTTTACAATTTTTAACATCATGTTCTTTTCTTCCACATTGTGTACAGCAATCATTTGCTCTCCATATTTGTTTATTAATTTCACTTCTTTGTGTATTATTTAATACTTCAGTAACATATATTCCACCTCTTACATTATCAATACCATATTTATTCATATACTTAATTGTATATTTATTTTCATCGCGATGATTTATTATTAGGTCTAATTGAAGATAAAGTAGATTCAATTCATTATTAAAGATATACAAACAACAAACGAAGAACTATTAATTATTACAAAAAAGCGGGTTTATTTGAAGAAAACAGTGATTTATTAAATGATTTACAAAAATTATAAATAATTATTTTATAATATATTTTATATGTATAAAGAAAAATATCTAAAATATAAAACTAAGTATTTAGATCTCAAAAGTCAGATAGGTAGTGGTGTGGATGAAGAAATCGAAAAGACTAACCGTTTCATCAATGACACAGGCAATCGATTGATTAATAATGAGATATATTTATTAATGAATGTCGCACCAACTGAGAAAAACGTAATTGAATATATAAAAGCTCAAAGTATCAGATTATGGTCGAACTTAGAACAAAGGCTGATAGCTAGGACTGTCAGTATTGCTAACAAAAGCAAGAGCAAAATCACACGTGAAGCACGGATTGCGGCAGAGATAGATTTGTTCTGGGATATGTCTGAGGAAGAACTAAGTGATTATATAAAATATAAAAATGTAAACCTTATATCAACACCAGCAGAAAGACAGGAAGCTAGGGCTGAAAAAATAAGAAAAAAAGAAGAAGAAAAACAAGAAGAGGAAGCTAGGGCTGAAAAAAGGAGATTGAGGAAAGAAGCCAATGAATTGAAGAGAAAAGAAATGAAAGAAAAAGGATATCCCCCGTCTGTGCAAGATGGTCTCATTTCAGAAGAGGAATTTAATTATGGATTGGAGATGCAACATAAGGTTAACCAAGAATTCACCTATGAACTATCTACAACTGATGAACCAGTATGGACAGGTTGGCACGAAGACCCGGAAGTTATGAAAGATTTTAGAGAGAACCGTAAAAAATATTTTCTTGAAGAGAACGGTAAAATTAATCAGTAAAGTATTAATTCATGCTACTGTAATAACTATACAAAATTAAATTCGTATAAGTAATAGAAAAATATTATATAAATCAAGTGTATTTATAAAATTTATATTTAATCACAATCCATACAATTAAATATTTCTTTTTTATTTGAACAATTGTCTGGACAATTACCATCTTTTTGACAATCAATCCATGTTTTAATTAATTTTTTTTTAATAATTTCTTTTCCTGTTATATCTTGTGTTTCTTTACAATTTTTAACATCATGTTCTTTTCTTCCACATTGTGTACAGCAATCATTTACTCTCCATATTTGTTTATTAATTTCACTTCTTTGTGTATTATTTAATACTTCATTTACATATAAATCACCTCTTACATTATCAATACCATATTTATTCATATACTTAATTGTATATTTATTTTCATCGCGATCATTCATAGTTGGTATAACTTTTTTAACTGAAATTGGTTTATACTTTTTTGTCCACATAGAAATAGTTCCGTTTTTATGTGATTGGATACATGTTTCAAGGTCATTTGATTTACCAACATAATATTTATTATTTTGTAATTTTAAAATATATATATTTGTTTGCATTTATAATATTATAAATTAGATATAAAATAATTTTTTAAATAAAATTTGTTTTGAATAGTCTCGTTTGTGATACTAAAAATATTTATTTTTATTGTAAATTTCTTATAAAATTTATTGTAAATTTATCGTAGATATAAATTTTTGAATAATTTCAACACTATCTTCATATCTTATACCATGATATTGTGCATATTTGTTAAAAACTATTCTTTCAAATAATATATTCTCATCCTTTTTTTTTATATAATTTGCTACAGTATTTAGTCGAACATGATTAGTACCACGTTCAACAAAATAACTATATTGTCTATATAATACAGCCAATACGTGGGCATCACTAAAATTAATCTCAAGAAAATCTTTAATTGTATTAATTATAAAATTTCTTTTTTCATTACATTCTTCAGTATTTTCATTTATTACTTTGTATGGTGGGTCTTGTGTTACTGGTGTTGCTGGTGTTGGTCCTGAGGAATGTAACATTTTTATTTATATTATTATAAAAAATATAAATATTATAAATATAAATCAATTTTTTAATTTACTCTTTGATTCTTTTGTTGGCTTATCTTTTTCAACAACTTTTGTTAGTTCTTTATCGGATTCTTTTTCTTTAGAAACCGATTTTAATACCGTTTCAATTATCTTATTATTTTGTAATCTTTCATTTTCTTTCTTTAATGTATCTATTAGATTATCATAGTATTCACATTCTGTTACGATGTATTCTTGAATTTCTTTTGTTGGGATTGGTATATTTAATTGCAAGAAATTATTTTGATTTATTCCTTTCTGAGCACTACCACTTCCTAAATTATATATTTTATCTTGAATATATAACATCCAATTATTAATATAGTATTCATTAATATTTTCTTTTATTAATTCAAATGTCCAAGCATGATGATTTAAAAAGAATTTATCTTTAATATATCTAACACATCTTTCAGATACTCCATCTTTAGCTATTATTACTTTATTTTCTCTATTATATTTATCAATATAATATGTTGCATCGCCTCCACCATATACACCATATTTACCATCATTTGATTCAGCTTTTGTAATATAATCTCCTTGTTTTACTTTTAGAATATCATTAAATGTCTTTTTTTCGACATTAAATGTACTACTCCAAATAATACCCTTCTTAATTTTTTCATAATTTTGAATTAATTTACTATTTCCTTCAATTGTATCATAGATTAAATCTAATGCTTCCACAATTTGTTCTTGACTGGAGAGAGGGGGAATTGGGATTTGTAAATTTTCTAATTTTAATTTATTCAAATTACCATTAGCAATAGAACTACATGCCTCAGAAAAATTAAAATTATCAATTGAATAATAAATATATTTATTCATTAATTTAATATTATTTTTTGTATTAATTGCAACTATTGCTTCATTTGTGTATAAATCAGTTCCTGCAATTGCTTTTTTACCTAAACTCATTTTAAATGACATTAACACACTATCTTTTTTTACTAATTTAACATTACTACTATTAACTCCTTCATCTGTTATTTTTTCTTTACTATCTATTATAATATTATTATTTATTTCACTTATAGATACCCATATATTAGTTCCATCTTTCCAATATTTGTCTGTATCTCTTCGCGGTGTTCCTCCAATCATTAAGTCACATACATCTCCTAATTTCTTATATTCAATTCCATCTAATTTTTCTTCCTCAACTTTATTATATTTATTAACAAATAAAGAATAATCATTATCTTTAATTTCTTCAATATTAACTTTTATTATTAATTCTTCAACTATTTCACCACTTGATATTTTAATTTTACAAAATTCGACTTCTTTTGTTTCTCCATCATTTACAAAGAAAAGAATACTTGATTTTACACCAGTATTTAAAAATAATCCATCTTCTAATGATATTACTTTTGCTAATCTTAACTTATCACATAAATATTTTCTTGTTAATTTATATAATTTAGCATCATTAAATAATACACCATCTGGAATAATTACCGCACATCTTCCTCCTACATTTAAAGATTGCATCATTAATTGTAAAAATAATGGTTCCGCTTTTGTTCCTTCAATCTTAAAATCTTTAATTCTTTTACAACAATTTGCATGAATTATATTTTTTAATCCAAATGGTTCATTTGCTAATATTATATCTACTTTATCAATAATTTTTTTATCAATTAAATAATCATTATGTAATGTATCATTTTTTACAAATGTTTCATTAAAAATTTGACCACATTCTAATAAAGCATTTAATAATGACATATTTTTTACTGTTTCATCTACATCAAATCCATATATTCTATCTTTATTAAGTTTCCAATTAATATTTTTATGTTTTTTATTTAAATGCTTTATCGACATTGATAAAAACCCCCCGGTTCCCATAGAAGGATCTAATATAGATTCAATCTCTCCATTCTTTTTTAATTTAGGATCACATAGTTTAATCATATACTTAATTACTTCACGATTTGTAAAATATTGTCCTAAATCTCTCATACCACTTCCTGTTGTTCCTGTCTTTAGATGTAACTCATATATTGCCCCAACAATATCAATCTTATCAAATAAATTACTTATATTAATATCTTCTAATTTCTCATAAATTTTTAAAAAGTTTAGTGGTGCATTTATTTTAAATTTAAAAGTATTAAAATTTAATTTATCCTGAAGATATACAAATAAGCAATCTTCATCTCCATTTTGAGTATAAAATTTAGCAATTGCTGTTTGGTCGTCGCATTTTGTTCCATCTTTATTTTTTAAAAAATTTTCAAAAGCAAATTCTAATGGTATTTCAAATTCTGAACATTTTTCAATAGTTAAGTATCTTGATACTAGTAAGGCTACACAATGATTAATTGAGTCTAAACCAGTAATACCCTCTACGCGAAGGATATTACGAATTGATGTGATAGTTGTTTCAAATTGGTTCATTTATTAATAATATACTTTTTATAGTAATAATTATTTATATCAATTTTTAACTAATAAATAAAAACATTTTTATCTTCTTATATTTTGTTTCTTAATAAAATATAATTTATCTAAATTAATACCTAAATTAGATTCATTGTAAAAACCATTTGAAATATATTCATAATTAATTAACTTTTTATTTGTTTTTGATTTTTCAATATATTGATTTTTATTTGATATTTCTAATTTTTTAAAAATATCTTTTAATTCATCTGATTTATAATGACTTTTAACTAATTCATCATAGTCTTTCAAACAAAATTTAATCCAATTGCCATTTTCTGGTTCAATATTTTGTTCTAATTCTGTATAAACATTTTTACAATATTCAATATACTTTTCTTTTGAATCTATTATTTCAAATTCATTATAACCATCATATGAATATTTATATGGTTTATCTATTATTCTTTTTATTATTTTGTTTCTATATAAATCACCACATCGTCCATTAACTGTTGCTTCAGGTGTTAATCCATTTAATGATCCACATATATGATAATCTAATATTTGAGTACAAATATCTTTAGCAAACATTTCTTTTGAATTAATTTTTAAAATGTATTTAATTGATTCAAATACAGTTAATTTACCATTTAATAATTTTGTTCTCCTTTCATTTTCATTTTGAATTATCTTACTAATTCTATACATATTCATTGTATTTTCTAATCCTAAATATTCATTCCAATTTCTCCATCCAAAACGTTTATATATTTGATCGGCATTAATTGGTAATTCTTTTGAAAATTCTTCTATATTATTTTTATAATCATTCCTATCATTATATTTTCCTTTAATTAATTCTTTGGCTTGTTTATATGGAATATATGATATTTCTTTCATCTCCTCAATAAAATTTAATTCAATATTAATATTATATTTAATATTTAATAATTTTAATGCTTCTTCTTTCTCTCCTGATGTTTTATCATCAGAATCTATTTCATTATATTTTTTAAAATATTCTTGTACATTTTCATCTATTTCTTTAATATTCCTTAATAATAATCTTAAATCATTTGTCTTTTCATCATTCTTTAAATCATCTCCATCTACATATGGAATCATTATATAAGCTTCTTTATTTTCTTCTTTAAGAGCTGTTAAACATCTTGAAAGTGATTGTGTTATATCAATATTTGATGTTTTATTATCAATAAATATTACTCCATCACATCGAGGAATATCAACACCTTCCTGTAATACCTTAGCACTACATAATATACTGTAATCTTTTGTTTCAAAATCTTCAATAATTTTTAAACGTTCTTCTTTATTATTATTTCCTGTAATATATTTAACATTTGTTAATATGTATTCTGTCTTATTAATATTGTTTAAAATTTCACAAAAAAATTTACAATTAATAATATATTCATGAAATGTAATTACATGTTTAATCTTATTTGTTCTCATACAATCAATTAATCCTTTTGCAAACATAATATAACGGTCTTTTAAATTTTTTAATTTTTTAATTTGATGTTCTGTTAATTTATTTTCTTTAAAGAATGTATCTATATCAAAAGTAATTTCAATTGGTGTAGTTTTAATTGTCATTATTTTATATGGACAAATACGACCTAGTTCTTTAGCTTTAATAGCACTAACACTTACAATTGTTTTACCATAAATATTTTCATCATCCATACAATATATATTATCTTCATCTCCATGATAAATTTTTTTAGTAGCTGTTAAAAATATTTTTTGTTTAATATTTTTACTTTCTAATAATAATTTAAAAACTTTAATATGTTGTACTTGTTCTTCACTGTCACTATTTGGTGTTGTTAAATTTGTATCATATTTGTTACCAGCCGTTCTATGTGCTTCATCGTAAATACAAATATCAAATTCATAATTAATAAATTTTTCACTTGAATGATATGTCGAAATAAAAATACAATATTCATTAAATTTATAAAAATCATATATATCTTGTTCATTACTTATATTTATATCTTGTTCATTAATTATATTTTTTTCACAACATACTGTTTTAATTATTTTATCTGAGCAATATTTGACCCAAGTTTCATGTGTTTGACCTATTAAATACAAAGATGGTACTAAAATCAATATCTTTTTATATTTTCTTTCCATATTACAAAATAAACTACTTAACATAGTCTTTCCATATCTACAAAATAAATTCCAAATTCCTTTATCATATTTATTAAAATATAAAATAGTACATAATATCGTTTCAATTTGATCATCAATAATATCTTTATTTTGTTTTTTTAAGTTAATAATTAACGAATCATCATAATTATCTAATAAATAAGCAAATAAGTTTGTATCTATTTTTAATAATTCTTTAATAATATCTCTTACTTTTATTTGATTGATATAGTTATTTAATAAATTATATGTTTTCTCTTGAACAATATTTACTTTATTTACTCTAATGTGTTCAATATCATATGTAAGATTTTGAATATCTTCTTTAGTTATATTATGAATATCTTCATCTATAACATCATTTAATTTTTCCCATTTAATTTTCATTTCCTCAAAATATTCTTCAAGAACTATTTGTGTTACTTTATCAGCTTCATAAAATTCTATTCCACCATTTCCTTTTAAATTATATTTATCAAACTTAATTTTAATCATATTATCAATTTCATAACATGTATATAATTCAGGGTTTAATATTTTATAATAACATTCTAATGGTACTTTATCAGGGTGTCCAGTTAAATAAGGTTTCATTCTTGTTTTCATATTACAGGTTGAACCAATCTTTCTTCCTATTTTATGAACTTCGTATGAGAAATATCTATTTGTATTTATATTATCAAATAACAAATAAATATAATGATTTTGAGACATTCTATTCATAAAATAATTAATATAATATTATAATTATAAATCAATTTTTTAGATAATTTTATTTAGTAACAATCCCATAAACCAGTCATAAAGTTATCTGTTAGCATTAAACTATCATTACGAATTTTTTTTAATCCTTTAATAAATCCACTTGTTATTTTAGCATTAAATTCATTCCAATGTTCTTCATCTTCAATAAATTGTAAAACATTAGATGTAATCAAATAACTAATATATAATGTTAAACCACGATTTGTTAATCTATCAGTTTTAGTATCATAATATATTTTTTCATCATCTAATTTTTTTTCATCATCTAATTTTTTTTCATCATCTAATTTTTTTTCATCATCTGTTAGTTTACCACCAGTTACTTCAAAAATATTTTCTGGGAACTCAATGTCTTCTTCATTATTTGGTATTTTTCTATCGTTTTGAGATTCTTTAAATTGGTTTATTTTTTTTATAAATTTATTTAATACTTTTGTTTTACATTCTTCTTCTTTTCCTTTTTTCCATTTAATTTTCATTTTATTAATTAATTCATATAACAAAATTGTTGGTTTATTTTTTTGTTCATTTGCATCATATAACATTTCTGCAAATTGTTTATCACAATCAAGTTCTTTACTAATTGCATTAATAATATATTCTTTTTCATTATTAATATTATAGTATTTTTCAATTTTATCAATAACAACTTCTTTCATAAATTTATTAAATTTAGTTTCATTATTAATATTACTTTCCCAAAAAATTCCAACATGAATTATTTTTTTAGTTCTACTTTTATTATTATATACTAAACTCATAATACGATGAAGTTCATTAGATAAATCTACTTCATTTGGATTTTTATGATGATTTTCAAAAAATTCTAAACATAAATAATATTTACCCGATATATGTAAAAGCATATCAACACGATAATTATTATAATCACAATAATTCCATTCTTCAATCGCTAATTCTTTATTGTCAATTAATGTTATTTCTGATTCTGAATCTGAATTTTCTTTAACATTATAACGAATATCATCAGTAGATACTTCAAATTCATTATTATCTATTAAAAATCGACGATTGAAAAAATGTTTTATTTTTTCATTTGTTTCTGATTCTTTTTTTAAATATTCAACAACTTTATATTGAAAAAAATCTTGTAATTTAATTAAAATTTTTGCTGATATTTTAATATTATCGTTTTCATATTTAAGTTTTATTTCTGCTTTAGTTTTATTTTTAATCTGATTCAATTTTATATTAAAACCAATTATTTCAAAAATTTTAATATTATTATATGTAATTCTATAATTAGGTTTAGACCAATCAACTTCTTTATTTTTAGAAAAATATTTTAATAATTTTGGAAGTACATCTTCAAAATTATCAAATTTTAAGTTATCTAAAAGTCTAACCTTCAAGTGCAAATCAACTAAATCCATACTCATTATTAATTAATAACATTAACATCAAATGGTCCTTGTTTCAATTTTTTATTATGATAATCAAAAGCAAATTTTTCTAAACTATTACGATTAATTTCTTTATTTTTTTTTAAGAATGATTCAGTGAAATAAATTCTATTATTTCCAGGAGCATCTTTATTTTTTAATTTATTTTTATTTATAACTTCTATTCTTTCAATAGTTACTTCTATAGGACCACCTAATACTTTAATAGGCTCTTTTTCTTGTGATTTTAAATCTTTTTTTGGTATTTTTCTAATAGTTAATAAATATATATGTTTTCCCAATACAGCATTTAATATTGGTTGTAGTTTATCTAAAGCATTTTGTCTAGCTTCACTTTTACTATTACTTGAACTCAATATTATAGATTTACTACTATTTACTATCAAGTAATGATATTTACCAATGTTAACTATTATATTTTTATAATCCATTAAAATAAATTAGAAAATTATACTTATTTTAAATTAAAGTTTTATTAAGGTGCTTTGACTACCTTAGTTTTTATTTAGATGCATTCAGTAATGAATATTTTAATATTTCATTAATATGAGAAATTAATACTTTACTTTTGCATTCTTCTTCTTTTCCTTTTTTCCAGTTAACAATTATATTAATAAATTTATTTATCCAAATTGTTGGTTTATTCCAATTCTCATTTGCATTATATATTTGATTCATCTTATGATATATTATTAAAAACAAATACATTTTATGATGAATATAAAGAGGTATTATCAAAAATCTAATTTTAAGTTACTAAAAAATTGATTTATTATTTATTTTATAAAATATAAAGTTAAAAAATGGAACTCCGATAGTGTAATATTTTTGAAAAAAGTGATACTTTATACAATAAACAATATAATATAATATAATATAATAATGTCTTATAAAGAAAAATATTTAAAGTATAAAAATAAATATTTAAATTTAAAAAATCATTTTGGTGGTGGTGGTGATTTTGTAATAAGAAGAAAAGACGGCTATTTAAATCTAAAGAATTATGATATAAGTGAAAATGGTAGTAGTGCAATTATTAAAGCAATAAAGGCTGGAGATCTAATTACTCTTAAAATTATTCTCATTTACATAGAAAATATAGAAGAACAACAAATAAAAGACGAACTAAAAAAAGATACATCTTTTACCGAATTAGCTATAAAAAAGGGTTTAATCGGTTGTTTCAAGGCACTTATTAAATATAAATACCTGTTGGATACATCTGTAATTTGCGATCAAACTGCACCAGATTCTCATTTTGAAATCATTAAGTATGCTCACGAAAATGGATGCCCTTTGAATGTAAATACGTGTTCAAAAGCTGCAAAATATGGTCATATTAAATGTCTCGAGTATGCTCACCAAAATAAATGCCCTTGGGATGATTTGACGTGCGCAGAAGCTGCAAGAAATGGTCATCTTGAATGTCTCAAGTATGCTTACGTAAATGGATGCCCTTGGAATGATTTGACGTGCACAGAAGCTGCACGAAATGGTCATCTTGAATGTCTCCAGTATGCTCACAAAAATAAATGCCCTTGGGTTCCATATACGTGCGCATATGCTGCATATAATGGACATATTGATTGTCTCAAGTATGCTCATGAAAATGAATGTCCTTGGGATGCATATACGTGCGCGTATGCTGCAGGAAATGGTCATTTTAAATGTCTCCAGTATGCTCACAAAGAAGGATGTCCTTGGGATACATTTACGTGTTCATATGCTGCAGAAAATGGTCAGTTTGAATGTCTTGAGTATGCTCATAAAAATGGATGCTCTTGGTATGAGTACACATGTGCACAAGCTGCATTAGGTGGTCATCTTAAATGTCTCCAGTATGCTCACTTAAATGGATGCCCTTGGGATAGTGATACGTGTTCATATGCTGCAGAAAATGGTCATCTTGAATGCCTCAAGTATGCTCACGAAAGAAGTTGTCCTTGGGATGAATTTACGTGCGCGTTTGCTGCAAGAAATGGTCATCTTAACTGTCTCCAGTATGCTCACGAAAAAAAGTTTCCTTGGCATGCAGTTACCTGCATGAATGCTGCAAAATATGGTCATCTTGACTGTCTCCAGTATGCTCACGAAAAAGGATGCCCTTGGAATAAAGATACGTGTTCATATGCTGCAAAATATGGTCATCTTGACTGTCTCCAGTATGCTCACGTAAATAAATGCCCTTGGGATGAAGATACGTGCATGCATGCTGCAAAATATGGTCATCTTAAATGTCTCAAGTATGCTTACGAAAATGGTTGTCCGTATGAGCCAAAATTGAAGTCTACCATTGTTCAAAAGATTCTTATTCCAAAGTGGCGTGATGTTGTTAAAACGCTTTGGATTGTTAACTACTGGATAAGTCATAAGGATCACGTAAGATATGCTCCTGGTGAATCAGGCTTCGTAGAAGCTAAAACATCATTTGAGCAAGCTCTAGGTCTAGGTTCGCTTCAGAGGATGTAATTCTATAACTTTCAAATGCAAATCAACTAAATCTATAGTCATTATTAATTAATAACATTAATATCAATTGGAGTTCCATTTTTTATTATGATAATCAAAAGCAAATTTTTCTAAACTATTACGATTAATTTTTTTATGAAATAAATTCTATTATTTCATAAACCACCTTTATTTTTTAATTGATTTATTATTTATTTATTTTATAAAATATAAAGTTAAAAAATGGAACTACAATAGTGTAATATTTTTGAAAAAAGTGATACTTTATACAATAAACAATATAATATAATATAATATAATAATGTCTTATAAAGAAAAATATTTAAAGTATAAAAATAAATATTTAAATTTAAAAAATCATTTTGGTGGTGGTGATTATAAGATAAGTGAAAATGATATTATTGAAACAATAAACGCTGGAGATCTAATTACCCTTAAAATTATTCTTATTTTCATAGATAATACAAAAATAATAAAATACGCAGTACTAAAAGAAAATGATTTTTTTTGTAAATTAGCTACAAAAAAGGGTTTATTAGGTTGTCTCAAGGCACTTCGCAATTATAGATTCAAGTGGAATAAATCTGTAATTTGCGAAGGAGCTGCAAAATATGGTCATCTTGAATGCCTTAAGTATGCTCATGAAAATGGATGCCCTTGGAATTCTTGGGTATGTGCTGCTGCAGCATCAAGGGGTCATCTTGAATGTCTCCAGTATGCTCACGAAAATGGATGCCCTTGGGATGCATATACGTGCAAGTATGCTGCACAAAATGGTCATCTTGTATGTCTTATTTATGCTTACGAAAAAGGATGTCCTTGGGATGAAGATACGTGTTTACAAGCTGCAGAAAATGGTCATCTTAAATGTCTCCAATATGCTCACGAAAAAGGATGCCCTTGGAATGAAGATACGTGTTCAAAAGCTGCAGAAAATGGTCATCTTGAATGCCTTGAGTATGCTCATGAAAATGGATGTCCGTATCCACAAGCATTAAGGTCTACAATTGTTCAAAAGATTCTTATTCCAAAGTGGCGTGATGTTGTTAAAATGCTTTGGATTGTTAACTACTGGATGAGTCACAAGAATCACGTAAAATATGCTCCTCGTGGATCAGGCTTCTACGAAGCTAAAACATCATTTGAACAAGCTCGAGAAGCTCAAGAAGCTCGAGAAGCTCGACAAGCTCAGAATCAGAGTAAAAATAGGATGTAATTATAGAACCAGGTTTGGAGCAATCAACTTCTTTATTTTTAGAAAAATATTTTAAGTTATCTAAAAGTTTAACCTTCAATTGCAAATCAACTAAATCCATACTTATTATTAATTAATAACATTAACATCAAATAGTCCATGTTTTCATTTTTTATTATGATAATCAAAAGCAAATTTTTCTAAACTATTACGATTAATTTTTTTATGAAATAAATTCTATTATTTAATATTGGTTAAAGCTTAACTAAAGCATTTTGTCTAGCCTCACTTTTACTATTACTTGAACTCAATATTATAGATTTACTACTATTTACTATCAAGTAATGATATTTACCAATGTTAACTATTATATTTTTATAATCCATTAAAATGAATTAGAAAATTATAATATAAAATTTAAAAAAAATTGAATATTTAATAGTATAATTGCGTAATGTAATATGTTATCTTAAACTGAACATCGTATACAAGAAAATGTCAGAAACCATAAACGACGACCAGACCATGAACGACGACCATCAGACCATGAACGACGACCATCAGACCATGAACGACAAACATCAGGCCATGAACAAAAAGCAAAAGATTAATTATTTTGATACCAAAACACATGTAGATGAGTGTGATATTTCTCTTAAATTTAGTAAAAGGCAGGATTAATATGATAAAATGCAGATTGAATATGATAATATGCAGAATGAATTTACTAGACTTCAGGCATGTAGATGCTGTACTATACACCAAAAAATGCGTCCACCACGTTTTGCACCTTGGGACGATCAACGACAAAAAAAAAATAAAAAAATGACATGTCTTTGTAACTGTCGACACAGAATGAGAGAGCTTGTGCGCAAGTATTTTTAACTACTATATTAACTTTCATTTAGATGCATTCAATAATGAATATTTTAATATTTCATTTATATGAGAAATTAATATTACTTTAAAATTATCATCTTCAGGTGACGTTCCTTCTCTTCTCATTTTTTCTAAATCATCTAAATTATCATTTGGAATTAAAGCTATTTTACAACCAGCCTTTTTACCACCTTGTAATTTAGCATGTAATCCACCGATTATACCAGCATTACCTATCAAGTCAATTTCACCAGTCATACAAACATCATTTCTAATTTTTTTACCAGATAAAACTGAATAAATTGCTAAAGTAAATGCTAAACCTGCACTTGGACCATCTTTAGGTGTTGCACCATCAGGACAATGAATATGTAATCCAAATGCTTTTTTATTTTGAGCATCTTCAATTATTTTGTTTTGTTCTTCTTCAGATAATAACCTAAATGCATTTTTGAGTGCATATTGCACGGATTCTTTCATTACATCACCTGCTTGTCCAGTTAAATTAAGTTCTAATATCTTATCTGAAGGAAATTTAATGACTTGAATTAATGTAATACCACCTAATCCACCATTACTTGATGCATATAATCCATTAACTAATCCAATAGATGGTTCAAGTGGAATCTTTTTAATTCTTACTTTAGAATGGTTTTCAAATAATTTCTTAATATAATCTAATGAAATTGTATATGGAATTTGAAAATCATTAGTATAGAATCTATTTAAGTTGATATCACGAACGATTTCAATTAGTTTTTCTTTAATTTTACGTACACCAGCTTCATTAGTATAAGTTTCTATTAAATGTTTAATTAATTCATCGTTAAAAATTAATTCATCTTTATTAAAACCAACATCTTTATAAATTTCTGGTAACATATAATCTTTAATAATTGTTAATTTTTCTGACATATTTAATGGATGAGTTTCAATAATTGTAATACGGTCTTTTAAAATTGGGTCAATTAAATTTGGGTCATTAAATGAAAATATAATTAATGCTTTTGATAAATTAATTTTTACACCTGCAAAATATTTATCCTCAAATTCATCATTTTGTGTGCTATCAGTCATATGAGTTAAAATAGAAATGATTTCTTTTCCTTGTTCAGTATGAGATACTTTATCTATTTCATCAATAAATATAATAGGATTCATACATTCTGCTGATATTATCATATCTACTACACACCCCCAAGTTGAACCAACATATGTAAAATTATGACCAACTAATGTAGAACCATTAACACTACCACCAATAGGTAAAAATGAAAATGGTCTTGGTTTACCTTGTTTATCTATCAAACATTTAGACAGTCCATTTTTTGCTAAACAAGTTTTACCAATACCAGGAGGACCTTGTATTCCTAAAACAGCACCTTTAGCTTCACCATTAATCCATTGAGCAAAAATTCTTTCTAATTGTATTTTAGCTTCTTTATGACCAAATACGGCATTATCTAATACATTTCTAATATTAACTAAATATTCTTTTTTATCAACTTTATATTTTTCCCATTCTGTAATTAAATCATTACTTGAATCGGTTATCTTTAATTCTGTTATATAATTATTAATTTCATAATCAGAAAATAATTTTTTATTATTATTAGCTAAAATTTTTTTTAAAAAATTATCTTTAAATGATAAAATTTCATTTTCTTTATAAATACCAAAAGGAATTTTAAGTAAGCCATCTAACCAATGTTGAGCTTTACTATCACCTTGAAATGAATTTTTAATTGATTTTAATTTATCCATAGCTTTTGCTTTAATATTAGCATTTACTTTCATCATACTTATTCGTCTTTCATAAGAAATATCAGAATCAATTAATTTAGTTAATTCCACTTCTTCTTTTTCAACTTTCGTTTTTGTATTATCAAGTAAATTTCTTATAGTATAATGTAATGATTGATATATATCAGAAGCATTATCTTTTTTATCTTTAGATTTAAATATATCAAATAAAACAAAAGCTAATTTTTTATCATCATTATTAGATATTAATAATAAAGTTAATATATCAATTTTACGATATTTAGATGCTAATAAAAATTCATTAATTAAAGAAATTAATGGTTTACCTTGTAATATCTTAAAATCATTATATTTTTTTTTAACATCCTCTATTAATTCATAAGATGTAGAAACTATTAAATCTCTCAAACTTAATATTTTAAAATAATTATCCTTAAATATTTTAGGTACTATTATATTATAATCAAAAGCTTTCCTCTGTTCTTCTATTTTATCTTTTACATATTTAATAGAACTTGAAATATTTAATAAATCATCTTTAAAAAATCCCTGTAATACTAAAAATCTATCCTTTGCTCTAATATATATATAACAACCATATTTATCTTCTATTAAAGAAACAGAATTAATATTTTTTGTAATTTTAATTTTGTCAAATTGTAATGAACAAATACAGTCAGAATTTGTAAAATGATTATTTCTTTTATTTGTTACTTTTTTAGGACTAGTTTCAATAATATCAGTAATATTTTTTAAAAATGCAGGTATATTAGATGAATCATCGGGTATTATTATAGAACCTATATTTTCAATATTATTAGATTTTTTAATACCCATTAATGTTTCTATTAAATCTTTTGTAATCATACTTGCTTTTTTTAATGATTCGTTATTTTCAATTTTAAAATTAATTTCTTCTTTATGTTCTTTTGAATCCCATAAACAAATAGGTCTGATAAATCTAGAAATAAATATAATCTTTTCAAGATCGTCTTTTTCAAATAAATTTATCCAAGTATCATTAAACATTAATTTAAGTATATATGTTAAATTTTCTGGAGCAATATGATTTAAATATTTTAAAATTAATAATTCACATTTAAGTAGTCTTAAAGAAATATTACTGAACCCTTTAGTATTTAAATATTTTATAGTTAAATAATCTGGAAATCTATTGATAATATCTTTAATCTCTTTTAATTCGTCTAAAATAGATATATAACTTGAATTAGTATCTTGAAATATTTTTAGATTGTTACAATAGGAAAGATTGTTTAACATACTTATTAGTATATCTTTAAAAAAAGTTAGTTTATTATTCATCATATCAACTTCTTTCTTTAGAAATTTAAAATTTCTTTGAAAATTTATTAACAGATTTATTTTTTCTAAAGTTATATTATTATACATCTTACTTTAAAAGATATTTTTATTTTAAATAAAAATATATTCTAAACATTCGTTTTATATGTAAAAAATAATTATTTTAATTGATTTGCTAGCTTTAAAATAATTTCCTTACTTATTAAAAATTCTATATTAATTATATTATATGATTCTAAATCAAGAGAAACACACACATTAACACATTTATTATTTTTATTATCTTTTATTATTTCAAATTTAATTTCATTAACTTCTTTTTTATTATTTAATTTGTCTAAATTAACTATTTCATCATCTTCATCTAATTCTTCTTCTTCTTCTGTGCAATCATTATTACTTTCATTTTCAGACCAAGTAACATTATCTTCATTGTCTGATTCATTATCAGTATTATCTTCAATTAAATAAGAAGATTTTATTTTATTAAGTTTAATTTTTTTTAGATACATTTTTTAATTAATATAAATTAGATTTTAACTAATTTTCTGATACAGTATCTTCTACATTTAACATATTTTCAGATATAGTATCTTCTACATTTAACATATTTTCAGATATAGTATCTTCTACATTTAACATATTTTCTGACACAGTATCTTCTACATTTAACATATTTTCTGATACAGTATCTTCTACATTTAACATATTTTCTGACACAGTATCTTCTACATTTAACATATTTTCTGACACAGTATCTTCTACATTTAACATATTTTCAGGAATGTCATATGGCATAATATTTGGAAATAATTTATTTGTATAAATAGAAGCTAGTTTAAAATGAACCTTATCACATTTAAATGAAATTTTATTAAATTCAGATACCAATGGATTTACTTTAGTCCAATTAAACATAAGCTTTCTCATTTTTAATAAAGCACAAAATTGTTCGGTTGGTATAGTTTTTAATAAATTATAAATATCTCTTATTTGAAGATAATATTGTTTCATTTCTGTATATTCTAATTGTTTTCCAATAATTTTGGCTTTCTTTTTAAAATAAATACCTCTAATACTAAACATAATATCTTTATATTCTTTTGGTAATAATTTATATAAAGTATTATCTATACTTTTTCCATTTTTAATATCATATAATACTTTAAATAATTCAAATATTTCAGAAGTGCATACTTTAAATAATGCATCAATAGTACCAATAGTATCAAATGATTGATTAGTATTTAATGGATTAACAATCTTTTTTAAATTTGACATTTGTGCAATGTATTCATTTAATTTACTATTTTGATATAAATGAATTAAACCCATAAAAATATTCTTTTCAGAACCAATACTTTTTGCAAATTGATAATTCATTGCTTGAAGCTTAATTAGTCTATATCTATTAATATTTGTATCAAAACATTTAATTACTACACCTTCATATTTAGGCGGTAAAGTAAATTGATCTTTTTTATTTAAATTATCAAATTCTTCTAGACTATTAATTTTTTCAGATAAGAAAATATTACTATCTAACATTGATAAATCAAATGGTGAATTATATAAATTAATTTCTATTTGGGTTTCTTTTTCTCTTACAAATATAAGTGCTAATTTCTTATATTCATTTCCAAATTCACTTTCATAATCAACTACATTTTTATTTTGAAAGTGAATTAATACAAAATAATAACAAAAATCTTTATTTAATTTATCAGTGAAACTATCTAAATTTTCATAACCAGAATTATTTAAAACTTCCATAAACATATTAAAATGAGATTTATTTACACCCCATATAGATTCATTACTATTTAAACATCTACGAGTAGAAATATACCATTTGGATCCATGATAAAATACAGAAAGTAATGTACCTTCATAACATTTATTTATGATTCTATCTCCTTGTTGATTTAATAAAAGATATTCTAATCCTTCTGAGTTAACAATAGGAGTTTCACAACTAAAAGATATAATTTTTTTTGTATTTCTATCAATTACTAAAGATCTGCATTCATTATCTAAAAGAGTTGTCGATTGTTGTTCAAATTTATGATAAACTAAAAAAAGATTTTCATCAACGTAATCTTTAGATAAAATATTTTTTTTATATAATTCATTCCTGAAATTTTCTAAATCAGGAAAATTATTTATTAATTCATTAATACAAAAAATAGGTTTACTCATTAATTAAATATACTTAAATATTCTTTATATATTTTATTATTTAGATAATTTGGGTGCATTTTAAACAATCTAATTTACCAAAGCCGACAATTTTAATTTCATTATTATTGGTACAAACAATAATAAGAGAATTATTAGGAATACAAACAGGTTTAGAAAGTTTAAATTTAAATTCATTTTCATCAAGTTTAATTAATAGTGCTTCGGTATTTACATTACCAATTTGTAAGCATACATTATCATTGCAATTGGGTGACCAATTACCATCAAAATCAGTTGTTAATGTAATATTTATTATAATTTCTTGATAGACTGGTGCAAGTGTACCTTTAATTCCAACTAATGCACCAGAAAGTTTATCATCTTTACAATAGAATGAGTCAATATCAGTTCCAATAGCAGTTAGACCACCCGGATAAAGAATTTCAAGATTATTTTTATCAGTTTGAATTGACTTGATAAATGTTACAATCGGAATAACTGTAAAATTTCCATTTTTTTCTTTTTTATATTGTCCGGGACGAATTTCAATTTCATCACCTATCTTAAATGTTCCAGAAAGTAAACTACCACCAAATACACCACCTTTAATTTCATTCCAGTTTATACCAGGTTTATTAATATCAAATGAACGAGTTATACGGAATTCTGTAGTTTCTGTATCACAAGATTCTAAAAGTTTAGGTGGAAATACTTCCATAATTGCTTCAATTACTTTTTGAAGACCAATTTTTTTATTTAAAACAGTTGGAATTATATACTTGGTTTTTATATTTAGTTTATCAAGAAGTTCATCAAGTTCTTCTTTATGTTTAATTGCTTTATCTTTATTAATCAAGTCAAGTTTATTAAAAATGATTATTAAATTTTCAAGACCACTTATTTTTGCGGCAGCTAAATGTTGAATTAATTGAGGTTTTTTTGAAATGGGTTCTGCAGCTGAAACAACTATTATAGCACCTTTCATTAAACTGACACTACCCATCATCACAAGCAAAAGTTCATGATGACCAGGACAATCAACAAATGATAAATGATGAACTAATGTAGCATCATCAATACAACTTTCTGAATTAGTAGTTTCATATTCTCCATTTGATTTTTTCCAAATCTTTAAATTTGCATAACCAGGTTTAATTGTAATATTACGTATTTTTTCATTACTATGACGTTGTGTTTTAGTTCCAGTTAGTTGATAAACCATAGTTGATTTCCCATCGGAAACACTTCCAAGACATCCAATATTAAATATAGGTTGATATTGCATTATATTAATATTAATATAATATTAATAATTAACTAAATTATCAATTTTTTTTACTATTAAAAATTGAATATATAATATTATTTTAAAACAAATATAATATTATATAATAATGGCTTCTGTTTATAATTTTATATATGATAAACTCACATATACTTCTGATTCAATATCAATTAATAATTTTTCATTGAGTGTATCTGGGAAAAGTTTATTTCAAGATTCACAACTAATTGTTTCTCCAGGAAATATTTATGGTCTTATTGGAAAAAATGGTTGTGGTAAAAGTTCTCTTCTTAAACAATTATCTTTAACTAATTTATTTGCAGATAATAAAATTAGAGTTTTATATGTAGAACAAGAACTAGATATTTCTGACAAAAATCCAGTTGATATTATTTTTAGTTCTAATTCAAAACTTGCTTATATTACTGAACAAATTGAAATTATTGAAAAAGAAATAAAACATCTTCAGGATAAAGAAGAACCTATTGATGAAGATGATTTACTTTTAGAAAATCTAATGAATAAATATCAAGAATTTCAAAATCAAATTATTGGATTTAATAAAGAAGCAGAAATAAGTAAAATCAAGTCTATTCTTTATGGTTTAGGTTTTACTCATGAATCAATGGAACAATCAAGTTCAATTTTTAGTGGTGGTTGGCGTATGAGAATCTCACTTGCTAGAGCTCTATATATTGAACCCGATTTGCTTCTTCTTGATGAACCAACAAATCATCTTGATCTAGAAGCAATTATTTGGTTAAGTAATTATATGGAATCTTGGAAAGGTGTTGCAATTATTGTTTCACACAATATTGGTTTTTTAAATGAAACGTGTTCTCAAATTATGAATATTGAAAATTTAAAATTAGTTACATATAGAGGTAACTATACAATGTTTAAAAAATCACTTGAACAAAAACAAAAAAATCAAATAAAAATATATGAAGCATATGAAAAGAAGCTTAAAGAATTTAAAAAAAATAACTCTTCTAAAAATGGAGTTGATGAATTTATAAAAAAAAATCAAGTGCTTAAACCAGAAAAACAGTATTATGTAAAAATTAATTTTCAACCAAGTAATAGTTTTAAATCACATGTTATTAAATTAGAAGACCTCTGTTTTTCTTATTCTGACAAAGAAATTCTTAAAAATGTTGAAATTGGTATTGATATGAATACTCGTGCAACACTTGTTGGTTTAAATGGTTCTGGAAAATCAACACTAATGAAGTTAATATCAGGTGAAATCAAACCTTCTTCTGGAACAGTTTGGATTCAAAATAATCTTAGAATTGGTTATTATAATCAACATTTTGAAGAACAACTACCTATGGATAAAACACCAATTGAATATTTAATAGATCGTATTCCCGATAATTTAAAAGATGGTAATCGTGAAATTACTGTTCGTAGTTATCTTGGTAATGTAAAACTTGAAGGTAATGCACATAATAAAAAAATTAACGAACTTTCAGGAGGACAAAAAGCAAGAGTTGCATTAGTTAAATTAATTTTTCAACAACCTCATGTTTTACTTCTTGATGAACCAACAAATCATCTAGATATTGAAACGGTAGAAGCATTGATTAATGGTTTAAAAGATTTTAATGGTGGTATTCTATTAATTACACACGAACCTGAATTAATTAATTCTCTTGAATCTGAACTATGGATTATGGATAAAAATACTAAACAAGTTTGTAAATATTTAAACTCTTATGAAAATTATTGTAAAAATAGAGTTTAAAAATAAATTATTTTATTAAATTAATTAAATGAGAATATTATTTTACTCCGAAAGTTGTAATTTTTGTTTAAAATTATTAGAATATATTAATAAAAATAATTTGGAACAATATTTTAAAATGATTTGTATTGATGAAAAAACAGCAAAAGTTCCTAAACATATTAGTATTGTACCTACTGTTATAGATACTACTATTGAATCACCAATGGAAGGAAAAAAAGCATTTGAATATGTAATAAACCAAAAATATTTTAATCATCCTACAAATAACATTGAATATACTAAAAATGGTATACCTACACCTACTATTGACGAAGATACAAAAGCAGGATCATCAAAATCAGGTAGTGGTTTTATTTATGTAGATAAAGATATTGAAAAAAAATTTGTAGATAAAGAAGATAAAAATAATTTTGATCAAGTATTTAATTTTAATCAAATTTCTCCTCAAACAAAAAATATTCAGGCCCAAGATAATAGAGTAAATCAATTAATTGAACAAAGAAATATTCAAGATAAAAAAATGCAAGCTTTAATAAGGTTAAGAAAATAATTAATTAAATTAACTAGCAACTTCAACAATATTTTTATGATAAAATGTTAATCTTACTCCTAATGATGACGTTGGAGTTACTAAAGGTGTAAAGTTTATATGCCAATTTGGATCCCCTGCTTTTTCAAAAGCATTAAATTCAATAGTACTTGCATCTACATTTGTATTTATATATCCTGCAAATGATATACCAGGATATTCAGTACGTGAAACATTAGTATTAATATCAGCACTAGTAGTTATTGGAATTACTTTTGTTAAAATTGGTTTTATTCCATTAATAGTTAAATTACCTGAAATACAAGTATTATTATTTAATTTAATATAATTCGATAAATTAGAAGCACTTCCTATAGAAGATATTATTAAATCACCATTTTCTGATTTAATTCTGTTATTATCAGATAAACTACTAATATTTAATATACCCTGATTATTAGTATTACTAAAATTATTACTTCCAGAAAATCGAGCAGTTTGTCTTACTGTTAATATACCACTAATATCCATATTTTTAACACGCATACTTTTAAAATTACCTGCCATATCTGTTATTTTTAAATAAGTATTTGATATATCAGTTGGTATATATTGATTATAATTAGAATTTATTTTAAGGTTGTTTCTTAAAATTATTCCATTTGATATATCTAAACCACCATTTTGTAATTGATTTGCAAATGTAGTTAGATTTTTTATATAATCTTTCTCATTATTGGTTGCCTGTCTAAATTTTTCTATAACATTTTGTGTAATTAAAAATTTGTCAACTTCTGATTGAATACAATATTTTTGTATATAGTAAAGAATAATTATTACACTAAAAATAATTAAATATTTTTTCATTATTTATAGATTAGAAATAAATAATTTTAAAACAATATAAATAATAAAAAAATTGATAAAAAGATTTAAAAATTTATAACTTAGTAATAATAATGCTAACACTTAAAAATGTATTACATGATAAAACTAAAGGATTCTCAAGATTAGAATTTGATATTACTGGAAAAGAAGTTAACTATGTAATTATGAATACATTACGTAGAATGGTTTTATCGGATATACCAATATATGCTTATTCGGAATTTATATTTAATAAAAATAATAGTATATTTCATAACAATTTTATTAAAAATCAAATTAAAAATTTACCTGTTTGGGGAATTGATAATAAAATTGAATTTTATGAAAAAATAAAAGTATATAATAATGATGCTAATAATGAAATTGAAGATTTGGAAGATAATGTAGAATTATCTGTTGATAAAAAAATTAATTCAACATCATTAGAACAATTAACTATGTATGTTGAATATAATAATAAATCTAATGATATTATTACGGTAACTACCGAACACGCTAAATTTTATTTTGCACAAAAACAAATATCTAATCCTTATCCAATTCCAATTCAACTTGTAAAATTACAACCTACACAAAATATTAATTTTACTGCTGTAACATCTATTGGTATAGAAAAAGAAAATGCTATTTTTTCACCTGTCTCTATTTGTGTATATGAAGAGAAAAAAGAAAATGAATTTAGATTTATTATTGAATCAAAAGGTCAAATAACAGAAAAAGTAATTTTACATCGTGCAATTATAAATTTAAATAAAAACATTGAATCTATTTTAAATCAATTTATTGAAAATTTAGATAATAATGAATTATCTGGACAAATTGAAATAAAAAATGAAGATCATACTATAGGTAATTTAATTACTTGTGGTTTACAAAATCATAAAAATGTAACTTTTGCTAGTTATCATTTACCACATCCTTTAGAAAAACGTGTTATTATTGAATATAAATTAAAATCAGGTAAATTTAAAGATGTATTAAAAGAGGTTATCAATGAATATATAGAGTTATATGATAAACTCGATAAATTAATTGAAAAAGCAAATTAAATATTTTATTCTAAAATAATTTCTTCATTATCTGCTTCCATAAGTAATTGATTAGAAGCACCTTGATCTACCATTTGATAACGTTTAGGAACTTCAATGAAAGCAATATAATTTTTATTAAATGGTATATTTTCTGTATCAAATTTTAATGCTTCTTTTTCTTTAGAATCTAATTTAGGTAAAATATTAATAAATATTTTTTTATCTCCTTTTAGTAAGACTAAAAAATGTGGTACTGTTCCTTGATAACTTGATAAAAATGCTTTATAATGATAACCATTATCTCCAAATATTTCAATATTAAATCCAGAAATTATTTCATCAACTAAAATATTTGGTATATTAATTGCTAAATAATTATAAACAACATTAATTTGTTTACTTTTCCTATTTAGACTTTTATCAAGATATTCTTGTTCTTCAATTACTCTTCGTTGAGTAAAAAAGTATTCAATATTACCAAAAGTTTTATTTTGATTACTTAATTTATGAAAAGCTTCATCGATTTCTGCCATTAAAAGATATATATAATATGTCTTTTTATGGTTTTTAATTTTAAATATTTAAACTAATGTGGATTATACGGCATTAGGCACTACTGACAAGATTTTTATGAAAAAAAGTTAATCTTACATTAATTTCTGAAGGTAGTGTTGGTGTAAAAGATATATACCATTTGTTGTCGGTTCCTATAGTTGTATTAAATTCAATAGCAGCTGCATATATTTGATTAGTCGCAGTCGCACTCACAGTCGAATTATTAAATCCAGAAAATGTTATGCTAGGATAATCTGTGGCATCAATGCTTGTAGTAACAGTTGTAGCCGAATTGGCAGGAATAGTTACTACTCTTGTTATAATTGGTTTATTACCATTATTAATTGTAACATTTCCTAAGATATCTATATCTCCACCTATTTTAATACCATTTTGACCGCTAAGTATTAAAGGACCATTCGCTGAATTAATACTAACACTATTAGTGGTGCCATTAGTAATATTTAATGTTGAACCACTATTTGTAAAACTTGAAGGCAAGTTAAAACTACTGGTTGTTGGGCCTGTTGATGCTATACCACCTATCCTTAATATACCTCGCACATCTATATCGTTAACCTTAATACTTCCATAAATAGGTGTTGCAGCAGTAATATCAAATATTGTTAAAGCATTAGATTCCGAACTTATTACATGTTTATTTGCTAATTTAATATTACCTAATATATTTAGACCACCTTCAGTTCCATTAAATTTTTCTAAAATATTTTTAGTAAGCAAAAATGTTTCGACTTCTGATTTAATACAATATTTTTGTACAAAATAAAGTACAATTATTATACTTAAAATAACTATATATTTGTCCATTATTTTATATTAGAAATAAAAAAGTTAATTATTTTTTAAATTATTTTTTTAAATTATTTTTAAATTATTTTTTTAAATTATTTTTTTAAATTATTTTTTTAAATTATTTTTTTAAATTATTTTTTTAAATTATTTTTTTAAATTATTTATATTAAGTACAATAAGTATATGTACTATTTACAA
>Ga0214919_10001572_pt1 | contig 36993 bp, 39 predicted proteins | sample LL1503_MetaG_FD_177994 | JGI IMG/M metagenome (GOLD analysis project Ga0214919, IMG submission 177994) | Freshwater microbial communities from Lake Lanier, Atlanta, Georgia, United States - LL-1503 | ecosystem: Environmental > Aquatic > Freshwater > Lake | place: USA: Georgia | collected...
GTGCCGTTCATGAGTTGCTCGGCCCGCTTCCCAATCTATGCGCTGATGTGCGCGGCCTTCATCGGTCCGGTCTATGGTCCGGGCTGGCAATCCGTCGTGATGGTCGGCATGCACTGCGTCGGCCTGTTCTTCGCCGTCCCGACGGCGTTCGTACTCACCCGCCTTGTGCTCAAGGTGAAGCCACAGCCGTTCGTCCTCGAGCTCCCTCGCTATCAGATGCCCAAGCCGCGCGATGTCGTCTGGCGCATGTGGCAGAACGCCGCCGAATTCGTCTCTAAGGCCGGTACGGTGATTTTCGCCATCACGATCATCGTGTGGGCACTCTCCTACTTCCCGCGCGACGCGTCGGTCGCTGAGCGCATCAAGGCTGCCAACCCGACGGCTGCCGAAGAAGTAGTTAAGGCCAAGGTCCAGGCCGCGTACGTTGAGCAGTCCTACATGGGGCGCTTTGGCAAGGCGGTGCAGCCGGTCTTCGATTCGCTGGGCTTCGACTGGAAGATTACCGTTGGCGTGCTGGCGAGTTTCCCGGCTCGTGAGGTGATTGTTTCGACCCTTGGCGTCACTTATTCTGTCGGTGAAGGGGCCAAGGCCGATAGCCAGCACCTCCGCAAGGCCATGCAGGACGCGAAGTGGTCCGAGGGTCCGCGCACGGGCAAGCCCATCTTCTCACTCGCCGCGGTGCTATCGTTGATGGTCTTCTTCGCCCTCTGTTCGCAGTGCGGACCTACCATTGCGACGCTCGCTCAGGAGACCGGTGGGTGGAAGTGGGCGGCGGGCTCATTTGTCTATATGACGGCCCTCGCCTGGGTCGCCGCGACGGCCGTCTATCAGGTCGTCATCCGTATCTCATGAGCCTCGAAGCCGTCATCGTCGGAGCTATCGTGGGCGTCGCCGCCGGCTGGCTCATTCGTCGCTGGCTCGCCGCGGCTCGCCGACGCAAGGAAGGCGGCTGCGCCGGTGATTGCGGCTGTGCGGCGAAACTGAAGCCGAAGAAGTGAGCCCAGGTAGGTTGATCGGTTGATGGGTTGGCCAGTTGGCCAGAAGACCCAACGAGAGCAAGGGAGACCCGAAAAGATTTCCCCAGCCAATCATCCGGTCTCCTGTTCCCAATTTGAGCCCTGCTTCTCTCTGGCCAACCGGCCATCTGTTCAACCGTTCAACTAACGCTGCGCACCATGCCCCCGTGTCACCGTGCCCACGTGCCCCCCCCTCGCGGCTACGCCGCGCTTACACCGGCTGTTGCTGGCTAAGGCAATGCAGGGCGCCGCCCTCGATGAGTAACAGGCGGCAATCAAGCCCCACCACTTTGCGTCCCGGGAAACAATCGCCGATGATGCCCAAGGCTTTGTCATCCGAGTCTTGGCCGTAGACCGGGACAAGGACGCCGTCGTTGACGATGAGGAAGTTGGCGTAGCTCGGCGGAAGCTCCCGGCCCGCCAATCGAATCGAGCGAGGCAGCGGCAATTCGATGACGTCCAGTTTCTGCCCGCTGTTGACTCGCATTTCTCTTAAGCGACGGAGGTTTTCCTGCAGAGGGCTGAAGTTGGGGGAGGATTGATCGTTCTCGGTGACGGCAATCAGCGTCCGCGAAGCAACGAAGCGAGCGAGGTTGTCGATATGACCATCGGTGTCGTCGTTCGCCAACCCTTCGCCGATCCAGAGAAGTTCGTCGATCGCGAGGCCTTCGCGGATGGCGGTGTGAAACGCCGCATCATCCCGCCCGTCGGCGCGGTTAGGATTATTCTGCACGGCCTCGGTGGTGAGCAGTAACCCGTCACCGGAGACTTCAATTCCGCCGCCTTCGAGTTCAAACGGGAAGGAGAATTTTTTCATCCCGAGATGTTGGGCGATTTTCCCGGGAACTTGATTGTCGAGCGAGGCTTCAAACTTTCCACCCCAGCCGTGAAACTCCCAATCGGTCAGCGCGATTTCTCCGGTCTGGCGATGTTTGATAAAAATCGGCCCGTGATCTCGGCACCACACATCATCGGATGCGATATCGACGAGTTCGATGACGGAAAGGTCAGCCTTGGCGGCCTTGAGTTCTCGTTCGGCTTCGGCGCGTAATTTCCCGGCGGCATTGATCCGCACGGGTTGGAAGCGGCTGATAGCGGCGGCGAACTCGGCGAACTTGGCGGGGATCAGATCGTAATGCCCCGGCCAGAGCTTGGTATTGGACGGCCAAGAGAGCCACGTTGCTGATTGAGGTTCCCATTCCGCTGGCATGCGGAAGCCGAGATCGCGGGGCGAGGCCATGGTCGATCAGTCGCGGAGACGGCGGGTCAGATCGCCATAAGCGTCAATCCGACGATCACGGAAGAAGGGCCAGATCCGGCGAAATTCACGTTGGCGCGCGAAATCGCAATCCGCCAGGAGAACTTCTTCTTTTTCAACCGAAGCCCGGGCGACGATTTCGCCATAAGGATCCGAGACGAAACTTTGTCCCCAGAATTGAGTGCGCCCTTCGATGCCGACGCGATTGGTCGCGGCGATATAGCAGCCATTGGCGACGCCGTGTCCGCGTTGGACGGTTTCCCACGCGTTATGCTGGGCTTGGCCGAGCGAGGCTTTTTCTTCAGGCAGCCAACCGATGGCCGTTGGATAGAAGAGAATCTGTGCTCCGCCCAGAGCGGTTAGGCGCGCGGCTTCCGGGTACCATTGGTCCCAGCAGATCAGGACTCCGATATTGCCGTGCGCGGTCTTCCAGGTGCGGAAGCCAAGATCGCCCGGCGTAAAATAAAACTTCTCTTCAAAACCCGGGTCCTGCGGGATGTGCATCTTACGATACTTTCCGAGGACCGAGCCGTCGGCGTCGATGATGGCGGCGGTATTATGATACACCTCGCTGCCTCGTGCTTCGAAGAGCGGGGCGACGATAACGACGCCGAGACGCTTCGCCACTTTGGCCAGTTCAGTGACCGACGGTCCGGTTTCGATGGGTTCGGCGAGGTCGAAATTCTTGGGGTCTTGGGTGACGCAGAAATATTTCGTCGTGAACATTTCCTGCAAACCGATGATTTTCGCGCCCTTCGCCGCCGCTTCTTCGATTCGCGGGATGGTCTTCCGGACGTTCGCCGCTGGCGTATCTTCGGCGGTCAGTTGGATGAGTCCGAGGCGGACGGCGTCGGGCAGGGACATCGGGCTTAGTAAACGAGCTTATTGATTGGGTATTCGACGATTCCTTCCGCGCCCGAAGCTTTCAGGGTGGGAATGAATTCGCGGGCTTGGCGCGCATCGATGATCGTTTCGACCGCCACCCAATCCGGATTGCTCAGAGGGGAGATCGTCGGATTACGTAAAGCGGGCAAGGCGGCAGAAACTTTATCCAAAGCCTGGCGTGGGAGATTAAATTTTAATCCTACCATGTGTTGCGCAGCGAGGGCGCCTTGGAGCATGAGCACGATCTGTTCGATTTTAGCGCGCTTGGTCGGGTTGGCCCAGGCGGTCTTATTGGCGATTAGGACCGTTGTGGTTTCGAGCAGCGTATCGACGATGCGCAGATTATTGGCTTTGATCGATGAGCCGGTTTCCGTGATGTCGACGATAGCGTCGGCCAATTCGGGGACTTTGACTTCGGTGGCGCCCCACGAGAATTCAACTTCACACTCCACACCCTGTTTTTTGAACCAGCGGCGGGTTGTCTCGACCAGCTCGGTGGCCACACGCTTGCCGGCGAGGTCCTTGGCGGTTTTGACTGGAGAGGCTTCAGGCACGCATAGCACCCAGCGCGATTTCTGCGCGGAAGCTCGGCTGTAGATCAATTCGCAGACTTGGACGACGTCGGCTGAGTTTTCTTGGACCCAATCCTGACCGGTCAGGCCGCAGTCAAAAAAACCATGTTCAACATAGCGGGCAACCTCTTGGGCGCGGATGAAACGGCCATCCAGGGCGGGGTCGTCGAACGAGGGGCGATAGGAGCGGCTGCTCTTGACGACCGGGAAGCCGGCTCGGGCAAACAGTTGAAGGGTTGCCTCCTCGAGGCTTCCCTTGGGGAGGCCTAGCATTAATTTAGCGATTTCCTGACTCATTAGACTATCGAGGAAGCCCACCATCCGCCCCGCCGCAAGCATTAAGGGGTTGACTAGGGCACAGCCAGAAAAGAGCCTTTTCCTTACAAAGTCATGCGGAAATCACTTCCTCTCCTCGCTCTCGCCACCCTGTTCGTTGGCTGCGCTCACAATAATAAGGCCGATGGACCTCACTTCTCTTGGGAGAAAGAGGGCGCTCCGGTTGCGGCCGTTGAAGACGCCACCAAGGCACGCATCATCTCGGTGCGCGAAGACTTAGGGCTCATCGCCTTTGCCCGTACCGAAAAGCCAGAATTAAAAACCCATTTACGCCTCGAGAAAGAAGGCAAATCCCTTGAGGTTGAAGTGATCAAAACGGACGATCAGCAAATCGTCGTCGGCATCGTTCCTAATCAGCAGAACGCCCTTAGGTTCACGGTCGGCGAAGTGGTAGGCTGCACGGCTGCCCTAGCCCCGGCAGCAGCGGTCCCTGCCGCTCCCTCCAAATAATCAGTCAACGACTTCGGGCGTGAGACACGTCCGAGACAGAAGGACCCGCCCGCGAAAGTAGGGCGGGTTTTTATTGGGCCGATTTGCCAAATTAGGCCGATAAAGCTCGAATTAAGCCTCTGCCGTTGACCGTCCCGAATGGCACGGCTATTGCTCAAAATTGTCGTATTACCATGAATCTTCCTCTTCCAGCCCTTCGATCGGGAAGTGCCTTGCGCAAGCTTTTGTCGGTCATGGCTGGAATCGCCCTGTTTTTAGTCATGATTGCCCTGATCGGTGTTTGGGCGCTGGGTCGGTTTGCGCCCGCCTTCCTGGATTCGGCGTTGTCGTCCAAATCGGGCGCCCATCTTTCCGTCGAAGCCAACGAGACCAACCTCTACGCCGGCCGGGTCGAGTTCGCAGGTTTGGCAATCAGTAATCCCAGCCGCTGGCAGGAGCGGGAATTTCTTAAGGTCAAACACCTCGCCCTCGAAGTCGACGCCTGGGAGTTCTTTCTGAAAGGAAACATCGAGGTGAAGAATGCCGAACTGGATATCGAGAGGGTAGTCATCGTCGGCAAGGTCGATTACTTGAACGACAATAATACAAAAGATATCCTGAAAGGGTTAAAAAGTCCTGATACCAAAATTCCGTCCGTAACCGCGGATGCTCCGCCGCCCGCTAAGCGACCCTTCCATGTCGATCACCTGCGGGTGCGCGTCGGTCACATCGCCGTTATCTCTGGCGATGGCACCGCGGAACGCCGGGTGGTCGTGGACCGTGATTTCAACTTCGTCTTCGAGGCCACGGATATCACGGAAAAAAACTTTAACGACAAGGTCTCCCAGCCGCTCGGCCGCTTGGCTTTGCAAAAGGCAACCACTGACGGCATGGATCTCATCATGGATCTGGCGCGTGAGCGGTTGCGTAAATCGGTCACCGAAAAACTTCTCCAATCAAAATAATTTCCCATGACTGAATCAACTTCCAACGAAGGCGCGGCCGCCGAATCGGCGACGCGAATCGCCGAGCTCGAGGGCGAAGTGGCGCGTCTGAAGGACACGCTCTTGCGCAGCCAGGCCGACCAACAGAACCAACAGCGTCGTCACCAGCGCGACCGCGAAGAGCTTCGGAAATTCGCGACGGCCAACTTGGTCGAAGAATTGCTGCCGTCGCTGGATGCTTTAGCGCTCGGCCTCGAAGCCGCCACCGGCAAAGCCGAAGGGCAGGCCGTGGTCGAAGGCTTCCGGATGGCGATCAATCAATTACGTTCCGTGATGGCGGCGCAGGGTTTGGCCGAAATTAACCCATTAGGGCAGGCCTTTGATCCCGGTCGGCATGAATCGGTCGGACAAGAATCGCATCTTACCATTCCGGAAGGCTCGGTCTCGCGCGTGGCGCGCGTCGGCTGGCTTCTGAACGACCGCGTCATCCGCGCCGCCGCGGTCTTCGTCTCCACGGGCTTCACTAAATAAGAATTCGTCATGGCCGAGGACTATTACGGTATCCTAGGAGTCGCCAAATCAGCGGCTGCCGATGAGATCAAGAAAGCTTATCGTAAAAAGGCGATGGAGCTTCACCCCGATCGTAATCCGGGCAACAAGGAGGCCGAAGAGAAATTCAAGAAAGCCTCGCGGGCCTACGAAGTCCTGAGCGACGAGCAGAAGCGCAAACTTTACGATCAACACGGCGAAGCGGCCTTCGAGCAAGGCGGCCCCGGCCCGGGTGGCGGACGTGGTTTCCAGCGCGGGGCGGACCCGATGGATATCTTCAACCAAATGTTCGGCGGCGGTGGCGGAAGTTTTTCTGACATGTTCAACGGCGGTAGTCCAAGCGGCGAAGGTGACGAGAACGCCGGCGAGGATTTACGGGTGGACATCAAAATCACCCTCGAGGAAGCGGCGGAGGGAGTGGAAAAGAAGATCCCTTACCGTAAGCACGTGGCCTGCGCAAAATGTTCCGGATCCGGAGCCGAGCCTGGAGCGAAGAAGAGCCGATGCGTGACCTGTGGTGGCCATGGCCAAGTCATCCGTTCGCAAGGATTTTTCTCCATGCGGCAGACCTGTCCGACTTGTCATGGGCAAGGCGTGAGTATCGACAAGCCATGTCGGCCTTGTTCGGGTGAAGGGCGGATCATCGCCGAGACTTCGGTCAACGTCCGCATTCCTCCGGGCGTAGACAGTGGTACCAAACTGCGTTCCAGTAACAATGGTTCGGCAGGGCGCCGGGGCGCCGCCTCGGGAGATCTCTACGTCGTCACCATGATCTTGGACCACGAGCTTTTTGAGCGAGACGGCAATGACCTCGCCTGCACCATCCCGGTCAAATTCTCCGTAGCCGCCCTGGGTGGTCAGATCAACGTGCCTAAGCTTAAGGGTAAGACGCTGCTCAAGGTGCCTGCGGGTACGCAGGGTGGGACCGTCTTCCGCTTACGCGGAGAGGGGATGCCAAGTCTTCGTGGGAGCAGCCATGGCGATCTGCTGGTGCGCGTCGATATCGACGTCCCTAAGAAGATGACCGACGCACAGAAAGAGGCGCTGAAAGCTTACCAGACGGCCTGCGGAGATGAGGCAGCGCCCGTTTCGGAATCCTGGCGGAATAAGTTTAAACGCTTCTTCCCTTCTTAGTCCCTTGCTCGCAAGAGCCTGCTTTGTAGTCTCAGCCTCATGCCTCGCGACCCGGGCCAAACCGATCGACTTATCCGCCGTCTTCGCTGGGACGAATTGGATACCGCCTGGTTGATTGCTTTCGCAGGATTAGCCCGAGATGAAGATTTAGCCGGAGCCGGTTTACGACAACGGCCGCTGCGGGCTGGAGATCCCTCGGCTTCGCTCTTACCTGCGCCGGGCCGGGCGCGGGCGCGCATCGTAGCCAGACGTCAGATGGTCATCGCAGGGCTAGGCATGGTCCCGCTCGTTTTCCAGGCTTATGGCGCCGAGTGTACAGGCCGTGCGCTGGTCGGCGAAGGTTCCGTGGTGACGGCTGGCACGGTAGTCGCCGAAGTCGAAGGGCCCGCGGCTAATTTACTTTCTGCCGAACGCATCCTGCTGAACTTCCTGCAACGACTGAGCGGCGTCGCGACGACTACTCAGGAGCATGTTAGAGCGCTGGGCTCCTCAGCAACTCGCCTGCTGGATACGCGCAAGACGACGCCGGGGTTTCGGATGTTAGAAAAATATGCGGTAGGCCAAGGCGGCGGTTATAATCACCGCCTCGGCTTATTCGACCGGATCATGATCAAAGACAATCACCTGGCCGCCGGAGATGCATCATCATCGGCCCGCATTACCGCACTTGTACGGCGCGCGCGGGAAGCCCGGCCGGATCTGTTGGTCGAAGTAGAAGTCGATCGCCTCGACCAGATCGCTCCCGTCTTGGAGGCGGGAGCTGACATCATCCTGCTCGATAATTTTTCCCTCGCTCCCATGCGCGAAGCCGTGGCGATGATCCGGGGCAAGGCCTGGTGCGAAGTGAGCGGAGGCGTGAACCACGCGACTCTTCCGTCAATCGGCGAAATCGCCCCAGACTTTGTATCGTGTGGCGCCCTCACGCACGCTGCGCCTTGGGTCGATCTCGGCCTAGACTGGGACTAACGCCATGTCCTCCCTCGATAGCAGTATTCTTTTGGCCTTTCTCAAGGCGGGCGAGGCGCCGGTCAGCGGCGATAAGCTGGCGAAAGAATTAGGCATGTCGCGCGTCGCCATCTGGAGCCGGCTCGAGCGTTTGCGCAGCGTCGGATTTTCTTTCGAGGCATCGACGCGCAAAGGTTATCGTCTGACGGAAGTTCCGCGTGCTTTGAATAGCGCTTTGCTTGATGCCCATCTCCGGCTTTTGAAAGTCCGGCCCGAGGTGGAATTATTGCCGACGGTGGATAGCACGAATTCGGAAGCGGAGCGACGCCTTGCCGCCGGCCAAGACGCGCCGTTCGGCGTGCTTGCCTGCGCCCAAAGCGCCGGACGCGGACGTCTCGGGCGACGCTGGCATAGCACGCAGCCGGGTAACCTTTATCTCTCTCTCGCTTTTCGCCCTTTTATTCCGCCCGACCGGTTGAAGCCGTTCACGCTTTGGATGGGCCTGGCGCTCTGCGCCCACATCGAGGAGCGCTTGGGTTTACGTCTGGGTTTGAAGTGGCCTAACGATTTGCAACTACCCGACGGCCGTAAGGTCGCGGGTATGCTCACCGAAGCGCGGCTGGATGCGGACTCGGTTCGCGAACTGGTTTTTGGCTTGGGACTTAATCTCACGGGCGCGCCTAAGGATTTCCCCGCCGAGATCCGTACGACGGCCGGCTCGATCGAATGGGCCTTGGGCAAGACCTTGGATGTCAATCGGGAGGCCGCTGCGGTGATCGCCGCGCTCTTACAGGCATGGAAAGATTTTGAAGAAGGCTCTTGGAGCCGAACCTTCCGCGCTCGCTGGCAGGCCCACGATATTTTAACCGGCAAGTCAGTGCGGGTTACTTTGCGAGGCGAGCCGATCGCCGGCATTGTCGATTCGATCGATGCCGATGGATCCTTGATTCTGCGGACGGGCGGCAAGCGACGGACGATTGTCTCATCGGGCGAAGTCACCTTACGTAAGCCATAAAGGAGCAACCTTGCCCTCGGCGCTCCTCTCGCTAATTCTCCCCTCGTGCCAATTCTTTGCCTAGATATCGGAAATACGCATACCCATTGGGGCGTTCTCCGTGGGCGTGAAGTCCTCGCGCACGGTGACCTCGGCACGGCTTCGTTGGATGCGGACCAAGTCCGGAAATGGCTGGCCGCGTTCCCGGTGAGCGGTATCGCCTTGGCGAGCGTGGTGCCCAACGCGACCCGGATAGCGCTACCGATTTTAGAGTCCAGCGGCGTGCCTTTTTATCAATTGAACCACGCCACCCTCAAGGGGCTGAGGTTTGATTATCCCCGACCAGCTGAAGTCGGCCAAGATCGCTTAGCCGATTGCGTCGGGGCGCAGCTTGTTTCCGGAACGCCCGCCGTCATCATCGGGATGGGCACCGCTACGACGGTGGATATCCTCACCGATAAGGGTTACGCCGGCGGAATCATCGCCCCAGGGCTTGGGGTCATGACGAAATACTTACACGAGCGTACGGCCCTGCTACCCGAGCTGGACCCGTCCACACTGCTGGGCGGCCCTGCTATCGGCAAATCTACGGTTGATGCCATGCGGGCTGGTTGTGCCTTGGGCTTTGCGGGAATGATCGGCGCCTTGCTGGATGGCGTATGTGCCGAACTTGTCCGGGGGGGCTCGCCCGCCCCCAGCGTCATCGTCACGGGGGGAGCGGCGATTTACCTCCCCGCCGCCTGGCAAACTCGGGTCCAGCATGAGCCTCATCTGACTTTGATAGGTTTGGCTGAGGCCCATCGCAGGCATTTCGCCCATGGATAAGCCTGATCCGCTGGTAAAGCTCCGCCGGCTTTTGCCGTGGCTTGCGGCGGCGGTGATAGTCCAGGCCGGGCTGTTTGTTTTTGCCGCCTGGTCTAAGCGACTACCGCCGGTTTGGCCGATTGTGGTCGGCGACCTGGGCTTCACCTTAGTCCTACTTTTCGTCCTTTGGCGGCTTTTGGGCCGTCGGCGTTAGGCCTTCATCATCTTCAGCAGTGCCTTACGGCGGGCCCTAATCTCGGTGCAGCCGGCTTTGGCGAGGCGGTCCGTGGAGAAGGCCTCGACGGTTAAGCTGGCGACGGCGGTACCATAGATCATGGCCTGGCGAAGGGCGGCAAAGTCGGTCGACCCGGTCGCGGCCAGGTAGCCCAGGAGGGCGCCGGCAAAGCTATCGCCGGCCCCGGTGGGGTCGCGAAGCTCGGTAACCGGATAGGCTGGGAGGGCGAAAAGGCCTTCTTCATGGAACAAGACTGCTCCATGTTCGCCTTTTTTGATGATGACCGTGCGACAACCGTGTTCACGTAATTTTCGTCCAGCGATGATGACGTTAGCTTCCCCAGTAAGTTTAGCGGACTCCGTGTCATTGATCACGAGCAAGTCCGCGCGGCGCATGACTTCGGCCAGACGTTCGCGTTGGGTCTCGATCCAAATGTCAATGGTATCGGCCAAGACGAAGCGTGGGCTCGTCAGTTGGTCGAGGACGTTGAGTTGCAGGTCTGGGCGGATGTTGCCGAGCATCACGAACGGCGAAGCGCGGTGCGTCTCCGCCAAACGAGGCTTGAAGTGTTCAAAGACGTTCAGCTGCAAATCCTCCGTGTCACGACGGTTGTAGTTTTCGTGGTAGCGTCCGCTCCATGAGAAGGTGCGTCCGGTGGAGTCGGTGAGCAGCCCGTCGAGGTCGATCCCGCGCTTGGCCAATTTCTTGCGATCACGTTCTAGGAAGTCATGGCCGACCACGCCGACGATGCGGGGTGGGGCAAAATAACTGGCGGCTAGGCAGGCGTAAGAAGCGCTGCCGCCTAAGATGCGTTTGCCGGTCGCGTGCGGCGTGATGATGCTGTCGTAAGCCACGGAACCGACGACGAGGACGGGCTCCGGTGTACGACCTTTGAAGTTAATTCGGCGAGGAGTGATCATAGGAAAAGTTGCGGACGGGCGTCGCGTAGTTGGTGAAGGGCGAGAAAAGCGAGGGAGTGTTGGGCCGAATTCTTGGCCGCTTCGGCGAGCGCCAGCTTCGGAGAAAGCAGGAGCACTTCAATCTCCTCGTGTTCATCGGGAGCGGTTTTGCCCGAGGGCGTTACCCCCTCTAAAAGCACGAAATAACAGCGATTTGATTGGATGGCGGGATTAGGCGCGCAGACGCCGAGGAGCGTGGCGCGACCGCCGACGTAACCGGTTTCTTCTTCGGTTTCGCGCGCGGCGGTCAGCAGCGGATCCTCTTTTGTTTCTCGCACGCCACCGGGTGGCTCGGTCGAAAGATCGCGGATGCCGAAACGGTATTGGCGCACCATCACGATTTTTCCATCGGCCGTAATCGGCAAGGCTAAGACCCAGTCGTTGGCATGGATCACAAAAAAAACACCCTCTCGGTGATCGAGAGGGTGATTGCAGTGTTCTTTGAAAACCCGGAAAACCTTACAGTCGGCGTGGAGCGCTTCATGCTGGACGAACCAGCGTGCGGGCGCCGACATGTGCGGACCTTACTTAGTTTTTAAACGCTGACCGATTTGCAGCTGGGTCGCCTTGGCGTTAGGATTCAGATCCTGGAGAGCCTTGAGGGAGAGACCAGCTTTCTTGGCGATGGAGCCTAAGTTGTCACCTTTGACGACGACATATTCTCCAGGGCCGGCAGCGGCCGAAGCCTTGCCACCTTTTTCAGAAGCAACAGCGGCAGGCTTTTTAGCCGCAGCTTGAAGGGCAGCGATAGCGTCACCAAATGCTTTGTTGTTCGCGTCGACGCCTTGCTTGACGGCACCGAGATCGGCAGCGACAGCTTGGAGTTCGGCGAGAGGAGCCTTGCCAGCGAGGGCGGCGCCAACTTCAGAGGCGGCCTGTTGGGCTGCCACGGCGGCGTCGGAGGCTTTTTGGGCTTCACCCTTGGCTTTGATGCCAAGGACGAGACCGGCGGCGCCGAGTGCGAAACCTACGATTCCCACGATGAGCGGGAGCTTAGATTCGGATGAGGATGAGGAGATGCTGTCGTTTTCCATATTGGGAGGAGTTTTGCGGGTTAGAACAGTTGGAGATTAGCGGATTGACAAGGACGGCAACACAAAATCATTCTACCTGACGGGTTTCGGGCAGTATCTCAATTGGTAGAGTCCCTGCTTTGGGAGCAGGGTGTTGCAGGTTCAAGTCCTGTCTGCCCGACCACCCGTCGCCTTTTACGCTCAATTAACACTTAAGCGTAAGACAGCGTCTGGCCGTTTTTTACCACGGTGACGTGGTTGGCGCCGCCCGGTAGGGCCGAAGGCTCGGTGCGGCCGATGACCTTGGCTTCCAGACCCAAGCTGGCGGCAATCTCGAGGGCGACTGGCAAGTCTTTGGGGTCCAGGAAGACCTCCAGCCGGTGACCCATATTATAAACCTGATGCATCTCTTTCTCGTCCGTGCCGCTGACCCGGGCAATTTCCGCAAAAATGGGCGGGGTGGGGAATAGGTTATCCTTAATGAAGTGAACCTGGTTGCCAAAGCGGCGGCACTTCGTCTGCCCGCCCCCGGAGCAATGTACCAACCCTTTGACGCCAGCGGGGCCGAGGGCCTTGAGCAGGCGGATCGCGTAAGGTGCGTAGGTGCGGGTGGGGGAGAGGAGGGCTTGGCCGACGGTCAGGGATGATCCAGGCAGGGGGTCGGTTAATTTGTGGGGACCACAGTAGGCCAGCTCTGCCGGGGTCGATTTGTCGTAAGTCTCGGGATATTTCTCTGCGTAGTATTTGGACAGGAGTTCGTGGCGGGCGCTGGTCAGACCATTGGAGCCGATGCCGCTATTTTCACCGGCCTCATATTTACAGCGTCCGCCCGATGCGATGCCGACGATGACAAGCCCAGGAACGACGCGTGCCGCATCGACGACGTCTTTACGCTTCAGAATGGCCGTGGCCGTAGAATCGACCGTCAAAGTGGGGGTCAGGTCGCCTACGTCAGCTGTCTCGCCACCGCCGGAACTGATACCGAAACCTTGCTCGCGAAGCATCTCGAGGACTTCTTCCGTGCCTTCGATGAGGTGCGCTAAGATTTCGCCGGGGATGGCACGGGCGTTGCGATTGATGGTCGAAGAAAGGATCACACCTTGCGTGACACCAACGCACAGCAGGTCATCGATATTCATCACGATGCTGTCTTGCGCGATACCGCGGAAGACCTTGGCATCACCCGTTTCTTTCCACCAGAGGTAGGCCAAAAGCGCCTTGGTGCCGGAACCGTCGGAGTGGGTGACGACGCAGTGCTCCGGATTGCCGGTGAGCCGGTCTTCGACGATTTTGCAAAAGGCACTCGGGTAGAGGCCGCGGTCGAGGCGGTCTACGGCGGCGTGGACTTCGCTTTTAGAAGCGGAGACGCCACGGGCCGCATAACGGCCTGAATCGGAGGAGGGCTTGCTTTCGGACGCCATGACTCTTGCCTGCTTATCTCCTGACCTGCTATTGGGTCAACGCCCTTCTCCCTCGTGCTGCGCTTCCTTTCCCAAAGTCCATGGTTACGACGGCTATTTGCCGCTTTAGTCGGATTAGCCCTCGGGCTCATCTTGGTCGCCGCTTGGTCGTGGTGGAATCAGCGTTCCCGTCAGAATTTAGCCGACAACCTGATGCACGCCTATGTGACGCGAGACATTCAGGCGATGGAGAATCTTTTCTGCTGGGAAGGGGTCGATGAGAAAACCCACAGCCGGGTGCGCTTGGCGATCTTGCAGGAATTCGAGCTCACGGTTGAGACCGTGACGGTGAAGCCTTTGTTACCTACCGATGGGCATGATGGACCCGGCTTGCGCCCTAACTTAAAGCCCGATGTCACGATCGAGGTTACCTACGCCACGCCTGACCACTTGTCGGCGGCCTTTTTGGCCGGCCGGCAGGGGCTTTCTGGCCATCGGCTGATCGTCATGCTCCCCGGCAACTAACGGGCATTCTTGACACCCGCCTTTCCTCTCTCACTTATAAATCCCTCATGGCTGATAAGAACGATAAACATCCCGAAGGCGTCCCCGGTAAGTTTTACGTCGATACCCAGTGTATCGATTGCGACCTTTGCCGCGAGACCGCCCCTAAGTTCTTCACGCGCCAAGATGACGGCGGCTACTCTTATGTCTTCGCTCAGCCTACAGCCCAAGAAGACATCGATAAGTGCATGGAAGCCCTGGAAGGCTGCCCGGTCGACGCTATCGGTAAAGACGGCGAATAAGCTTCCGCTCAGGAAGTTTTTGAAAGCCCCGCTTGCGGGGCTTTTTTGTATCTGCTTCGGCTGGCATCCGTACCCGGAGGTTGTAAGTTGACTCCATGAGCGTAAAAATCTCCTGCGAATACCTCGGCGATCTCCGGGTCCGGGCGACCCATGGGCCTTCCGGTACAGTACTTATCACGGACGCCCCGGTCGATAATCAAGGCAAGGGAGAATCGTTTTCGCCGACCGATCTCACGGCGACTTCTCTCGCTACGTGTATTATGACGATTCTCGGCATCCAGGCCAAAGGGCTGAATCTAGATTTCCGCGGTCTGCGCGTCGAAGTCGAGAAGCACATGACTGCGCAGTCGCCCCGCCGTATCGCCAAGCTCGAAGCCGCAATCCACATGCCCGCTGGCATCGCCGAAGAATTACACGACCGTCTTATCCGCGCCGCCAACGCCTGCCCAGTGAAACAATCTCTCCACCCCGACGTCGAAATCGTGCTGATGTGGGTTTGGTAGTGTAGGAAAACGATTACTTCGAGACGCCGATTTTTGGCTTAATCATAAAAGTATGACCATTACTACACTTGTAGGTGTAGCCAGCTGTTCCGGTGCCTGTGCGCGTGACGGAGCCTTTGCAGGGCGTTCCGTCCACATTTGATTTAGGACAGATTTCCCAACTCAGGTTAAGGTAAGGGTTTTCTGGGTCAGCTGCGCGGGATGCCGGCAGGCTTAATAGTAAGGCAGAGAAAATTCCGAGGCAGAGGAGGGCTTTCATTTATACAATAAATATATAGATACGTTGTGGGTCAAACGTTAAAATCGCTTTGAGTTCCACCCATTGCCCCTCAAGGTAGGTTGAGCGCCTCGCTTGACCGCCGCTATCCGAAGCGGTCAGCCCATTACTAGCCTTTGCCAGGGTTTTCCACCTTTGCGCTTTTGCGCTAGGCTCCGTTGCTGTTACGCAGTTTGCACTGCTTTATATCCTGACCCTATCCCTATCGCACTCCGCACCCCTTACCACTTCCGCTTCTTATGTCCGACCATCGCGTAATAAGTGAGATATAGATAACACGGCAGGATCACCCAATAGGCTTGGCGGACGCCGAAGTGATCGGCGATCCAACCATAACCGAGCGGCATGAGTGCGTTGCCACACAGCCCCATGATCATGATGGAGGCACCGAGTTTCGTGAATTTTCCCAGACCATCGAGCGCGAGGGGCCAAATCCCCGCCCAAGTGAGCGAGTTCGCGAATCCCAAAAGAACGACGAACCAAAGCGAAAGATCGGTGTGATGTCCGAGGATTGTGACGGGTAACCGAACGAATACGATCAGCAGCGAAAGCATTACGCCCAGCGCGGTACAGAGGCGAAGGGCGGTGACTTGCGAGATGATCCGCGGAATGAAGGCGATCCCCATGAGGTAGCCGGAGATCATCGCGGTGAGCGTGAAGGCCGGGAAAACTTTCGCCTCCAAGAGTGGCAAGCCCATTGATTGGGCATAGGGAATGATCGTATCGACGGTAATCACCGAAGCGCCGACATGCAGGAAGATGCCGAAGGCCCCGAGGATCAGGTGCGGGAATTGGAAGATACTGGTTTTGTCCGCATTGGCTTCGGCGACCTCCGCCGTCTCGTGTTCGGTATCGATTTCCGGAAGAGGCGAGAAGCGAACCAAGAATCCCAAGATTAAAAGGGCGCCGCCGACAAAGGCGTAGGGCAGGGCCACTCGGCGAATCAGTTCGTCCAACGCGGCAGCCTTGGCGAATGGTGACATGGTGCCTAATTGCTGAAAGAGGTCGGTATCAGTCGCGCGCAGAATGACCGCTGCGAAAAGTAACGGAGCTAAAATGCCGGCGCCCTTATTACAGATCCCCATGATACTGATGCGCCGCGCCGCCGTCTGCTTCGGCCCGAGCACGGTAATGTAGGGATTCGCCGCGGTTTGTAAAATGGCCAAACCCGCGCCCAGCGTGAAGAGCCCACCCAAGAAGATGCCGTAGGTGCGCGTGAGTGCGGCGGGCACGAAGAGGAACGCGCCGGCGGACATGATCCAGAAACCGATCATCATCCCGCGCTTGAAGCCCGTGCGCTTCAGGAGGAAGGAAGCCGGGACGGAGAAAAGCAGGTACGAGATGTAGAAAGCAAACGTGACCAAGTAGGCCTCGAAGTGCGTCAGCTCGCAGGCAATCTTGAAATAGGGAATCAGGATCGCGTTCACCCACGATACGAAACCGAAGATAAAGAACAGCACCCCGATGATCCCGATGGAAACGGCCGTCTCCCGTGGGGAGAGGTCACTCGCATGGCGCGCGGCGGTGGTTTTTTTCATGGAACTTACAGAAGAGGTAAGCCCAGAGGTAAGTTCAGCGCAAGGTCAACGCGCTAAAAGCAAGGAAAGGGACTGGCCAAAGGCAGAGTAAGCGCAGGACGAAAAGGGCCAATTATTTTTATAAAATCTATAAGAACAGAATGGCTTGACCCTTCAAGGACGCCGTAGTCATTATCTAATAATGACAATAAGAATAATATATTTAGTGCTTATGATGATGTCATTTGAACCTGCCCTGGCCAAGACAAGCGGAAGTCGGACGGACATGACGCCAGTCTCCGCAACCGAGGTCGTCAATCTTGCGGCATTGAAAGCCTATGATCCGGCGGACCAGTTTAAATTATCCAAGATTTGGCAGGAGTTCAGAAACAACTACAAGCTGAATGCCGACGGAGAATTTGAGCTATCACAAGGGGGTAATTTCTGCCCTGATACGAAAGAGGCGCAGACGGCCTTCCTTCATTATATAAAAAGCAATCAGACGGAGTTGACCGTGCATGAGCAAATACGCTGCGGCGAGTGCAGCGGAACGGGCCGGATTCCGGGCCCGCATTCCACTTATTACACTAATCCCTATACGGGATACAGGTATTACGATTCGGGTTATTATCCCTATGATTATTATCGGTACACCGCTCCGCTGCCGACATATACCCTGGATCAGACGGCCATAGCACACACAAGGTGCGGCGGGACAGGAAAGATCGAAGCCATTATTATTTATAAGCTTACCTATTCAGGAGAGCCGCCCCAGCGGGCGCCTAAGCCCGCCCAAGGTCATTTCATGCAACTCATGGCTAAGGCAAAGGCCGGAGATAGCTCTTCGTATCTTGAATTGGCTGAATGTTACGCTACAGGCGCAGGCACCAAGCAAGACGCAAGGTCAGCAGTCGAGTGGTACGCGAAAAAAGCCCTAACGAAAGATTTCAAAGCGGCGGCCTTGCTCGCCAGAATGTATGAGGCTGGCGGCCAGGGGCTGGTGCAAGACCGGCCCATGTCTATCGCCCTTGATATCGTCAGCCAGCGACTGGGTTCCGAGACAGCCTACGAACAGATAATCGGAAAAAACTTTGGGCCCAAAGAATTCCTGACGGGAAGATGGTTTGCGAAAAAAATCTTGAAAGAGTTGCAGTCCGGAACCCCCCACGAGGCTATTTTTACCCCAGAAGGCGTAGATGGGGTGATTCGGGATGAAGTCGCTGAATCGATCAAATACCCGAATCGGTTGATCGCGAAGAATAGTTATGAAATCGGAATGCGTCAACTAACGGGCAGGCATGCCGGGTTACCCGAGTTGTCGGCAGCCTATGCTTCTTTTATAGAGGCAGCAAGAAGCGGACAGGCTGACGGATTGCAATGCCTTGGTTTGTTCAGTGAGAAAGGGCTGCATGTACCCCAAAATAGATCCGCTGCCTTCGTGTTCTACTCCTTGGCCAATTCCTTAGGTGCTGACGAAACGGACGCCATGGCAATAAGGTCGATTGAACAAAAATACCGAACTCCAGCGGCTCGAGAGCTCTACCTCCGCCTGCTTAAGGTTTTCCGCGCCTCGGCACAGACCTTGGCGGACTTCGATGCGGTTAGCTCGCTCGAAGAGGGGTAGGCTAAGCGTTACTTAGTAGATTGACACAAAATACTTACAGAAGCATTTTATTAAAAATGAAACCAATCGTCATCAGTTGTCTAGTCGCAATCGGGTTCAGTGTTTCCTTACTCGCACAGGTTGAGTCAGATGGGCTAACGGCAAAACGGCGTGAACTGCAGTCCAAGTTCGCCGCGTGTAATGCCAAGATTTATCCTAATCCGGAGAAAGCTACCGCGGAGGCGCAGCTGGAATTCGAACAATTCGGCAAAGAGCTTTCTGCTTTCCAGCAGACCGTGCTTAGCTTTGAAGCCGGACTTTATAGTCGATGGAACTCCAGGTCCTATTGGGGTGATCGCTATTGGCAAAGCGGCCCTGGGGCCTACTTTCTTGTTCAAAAGCTGAAAGCACAAATGGACATTTTGGCCGCGCTGCTGGTGCCGTCGGTCGCCCCGTTTAAGCGGCCCGATTTAAACACAACGCAGAAGATCTTAGATGCGACTAAGAACTGCCTAGACCTCGATAGGGATCTAGAGTTGATTGTAAAAAACTATCTTAACCAGGCTAACAGAACGACGACCACGCCGTCGACGAGACCAAAAATAACCGTTTCCAATTAACAGCGGACCCGGGTTGTATATAAAAAGGCCGCCAAATCTGGCGGCCTTTTTTTGGTATGAGTCAGGGTTCAGTTGCTGCAACCGCAACCGCCGTTGCCGCAGCCGCCGCTCTTGGCTTCGGCCGCAGGTTGTTCGGAGCTACAGCAGCTGGCCGAGGCACCTTCTTCAGAAGAGCAACAGCTACCCTCGGAGCTTTCGCTGGTGGAGCAGCAACCGCCTTCGGAGGAGGCTTCGCCGCTGCCGCAGCCGCCGCCGCCACCACAGCAACCGCCCGACTGGTGCGGGTGGCCGTGGGAAAGTTCGGTCAGCTCAGCCGCGCGGACAGAAGCGACTTTGATGTCGAAGTGCAGCGTCTTGCCGGCGAGGGCATGATTGCCGTCGAGGACGACTTCGGTGCCTTCGATCTGCTTGATCGTCAGGACGCGCATGCCGAGGTTGGTTTCGGCGTGAAAGCGCATGCCGACTTGCGGCGTGTTGGCGCCAAAATGCTCGATCGGGACGCGTTGCAGTAATTTATCGCTGTATTCGCCGTAGCCGAGATTCGGAGGAACGAGGACATTTTTGGTGTCGCCGACTTCCAAGCCTTCGACCCCTTGTTCGAGGCCGGGGATGATATTTTGGGCGCCGTGGAGGTATTCCATCGGACCGCGATCGCCGGAGGCATCGATGATGTTGCCCTGGTCGTCTTTCAGGGTGTATTCGATACCGACGACAGTTTCTTTGGCTACGCGCATGGGATTAGGACGAAAACCTTATGCGGGAATTAAACCAAAGCAAGGAGAGTCGGCATCTAACCTTGACCGTCGGAAAGGGGACTTTTGGCTATCTTTCCATCCTGCTGCTGGGGCCGTAGCTCAGTTGGTAGAGCGCGTCGTTCGCAACGACGAGGCCGTGAGTTCGAACCTCATCGGCTCCACCAGGAGGGTTAGCTTATTCGGCTGAATTTTCAAGGCGGCGGATGTTCGCGTTCACGGGAGCAATCTCGACCAGCTCATCGCGACTGGCTGCCCCGCCGAGTTCTCGGACGCGTTCGCCTTGTGGGCGGATGCGGGTCTCGTAACTGCCGATGGCGGCATCGAGGCTTTCGGAGGCGGCAAGCAGGCCTTTGCGGACCTTGGTAAAATGTTCGGCAAATTTGACCAACCGATCAAAGAGTTCCGTCGCTTCCGCGGCGATCTTGCCGGCGTTCGCCGCTTGGGTGTGCTGTTGCCAAGCGAGATTGATTGCTCCGAGGAAGCCAATGAGCGTGGCGGGGGTCGCGATGAGGATGCCCGCGCGTCCGGCGTCCATGATCAGGTCGTTATCACCTTCGAGCGCGGTGCTGAGGAGTGATTCGGCCGGCAGGAAGAGCACGACTTTGTCGAACGGGGTCACGCCTTGTTTCTCCATGGCCGCCGAATAGTTTTTGGCGGCGAGGTCACGGATGGTCTTCTTTAACTTGAGCGCATGGGAGGCGACCAGTTCGCGGCGATTTGGCGCGGCTTGGTCGGCGAGTGCGACATCAAATTCTGGCACCTTGGAGTCGATGATGATGCAGCGATTGCCCGGGAGCTTCACGATGAGGTCAGGGCGGGAGTCGTCCTGCGAAACCTGCTCGGCGAAGTCGCAATGCGGGCTCAAGCCGGCGGCTTCAACGACGTTACGGAGTGTCTGTTCGCCCCACTTGCCGCGATGTTGCGAAGACTTCAGGACGGAGGTGAAGTCCGTCGTGCTGGTCGCGAGGGCGGCCGTGGTCTCGCTAATGGTTTGCATCTGATTCCGGACAGCGGCGAGCGCATCGCCCTGGCTCGACAGGCTTTGTTCCATGGTCTGGCGATAGTTGCCCAGCGCGGTATTGATCTGGGCGATGAGCGGTGTGACTTGGCTGGCGACCTCCTTGGTGACGTCTGGCGTCATGCCTTTAAGCACGTCATTGCTCATCTTAGAAAAGGAGACCTTGAGCTCAGCGAGATCGCGTTCGTGACGAGCGGCGGTGTCCCCCTGCGCTTTCCGATTGTCCTCACGGAGTTGATTGACGGCCCGTTCATTGCCTTGCTGGGCTTCGGTGAGTTGCTGGTAAGCCGCATTCCGTGCGGCTTCCGCGGCGGCCACCCGAGATAGGGCGTCGGTCTTGGCGACGCGCTCGCTTTCAGCCGTGGCCTGGGCGGCGGTGAGTTGGCGGCGGAGCTCATCGATCAGCAGCGAGCTATCTTTGTCGCCGATGGCTGGTTCGGTGGATTTGAAGAATGAAACGTAGATCACTACGGCGAGGACGGCGACCAACAGGTAGGGCGTAAGGGATTCCATGAATTTATTGTAGAATGACTCAGACTACCCGGCCGAGGTGTTTCCGCAACTTATCAGCGAGGGTCATTTTCGATCGCCAGCTCGTTACCGGCCGCCCAGGCGGCTTCATAGGCTGCGACATAATCCGGCGACGACCAAGAGGGGGAGGCGGCATCACCGCCGAGGCCAGCGATGAAGCCGTAGCGAATTCCGTGCGCGATCCGGCGGCGGCGAGGGTTTTCGCGCCCGGCGCTCCATTCGGCGACTTGCTGGTCGCGGGCATCGGGTAGGGGAGAAAGGACGGAGCGACCGACCATCCAAGCCACGACGGAGGCATGATTCAGATCACTGATCCGTTTGCCTAGTTCCATCGGCGGCGGAGCGCCCGCTCGCCCGGCGGTAATGTGGGCGCGCACTTCGATTTGCAGAGCCACCCGCCACCTTTCATCTACCGTCAGAAGGCCAAAATCAAAGTCAGGGTCATCGGCGGCGGTATCACGTAATTCGACCCGGGCGTACTGCCGCCATTTCGCTAGCCATGCGTCCCACTTTTCAGTGCCGCGGAGGGGAGGCTTGCCGAGCCATTCGGGAATATCTTCGCGCACGAGAAATCGGGTTTATATGCCTTAATTGCACCAAGAAGGCCAAATAGGCAAGAAAAAGGTGAATAATTGTTCACTATATACGAAGGTTTATACTGAAACGAAGGCCGGCGATCAGGCTAATAAGAAGAATTTCGTCAAATTCGTTAAAACTAATCGAACTATTCTTCAAGTTTGGTGTTATCCCCTTGTACCCTCCCTCCAGTGAATTGCTCTATTTCGACCCCACGTGAACGCCGGGCCTACCTGCCCTTTTACTGCCTATGCTTATTGGGCACCGTTCTCCCCACTACCTTCTTCGGTCAGGGTGCACCTGCCGCAGCTGCCACGCCAGCTGTCACGGCCGCCCCTGCGGTCGTCGCCGTCGCAGCAGCGGTACCAACTCCCGAACTCTTAGGCTCCGATAAGGTCGGACCGGTTATTCTGCGCGATGAAACCGTCGCCCAAATGTTAGAGCTTTTGCAGCGCTGGACCGGCAAGTCGGTACTTCGCCCGCAAGCCCTCCCCGCAAACGTCTACACGCTTTCGCTACCCGCCTCGATTACGCGCGACGAAGCCCTCCTCGCGATCGAGACCTTGCTTAACCTTAACGGCATCGCGGTCATCCAGCAGGGAGATAAATTCCTCAAGGTCGTCCCCAACCTCGTCGCCAAGGCGGAGTCGCCGACGTTGCTCATGGAGAGCACGCTTAAGATGCCGCCTAGCGGACGTATCGCTTCCAAGATTTTCACGCTCAAGCACGCCAGTGGACAAGAAATGGTCGTCCAAATCTCGGGTATGTTAAATACCACGCTCGCTTCCCCGCCGATTTACTTCGCACGCAATAACGCCCTGCTCGTCACCGACTCGATCACCAATCTGCAGAAAGTCGAAAACTTGGTGCTGCAGTTGGACCGTCCGCAGCTCGATGTCATCGCCACCAAGACGTATTCTTTGACGAACGCCGTCGCCACCGACTTAGTCAATAAGTTGACCGCCTTGCTGCGCACGCCAGCTGCCACGGGTGGAGCGCCTTTCCGTTTGAGCACCGGCACGAGCTTCACCGCCGACGAACGGACAAACCGCATCATCCTGATGGGCTCGGCCGACCAGCATGAATTCTTTGATAAGCTCATTAACACCCTGGATTCAGCTTCGGCACCCAACACCAAGACGGACGTGATCGCGCTCCGCCACTCGGACGCGACCCAGGTCGCCACGATGCTGACGCAGTTAGTCACCGGCCAGGTCGCCGCCGCCACCAAGGCAAGTGGGACCTCAAAAACCTCGCCGGGCGCCCGCGCGGCTACGCCCGTCGTGGCGGCTCCCGTCGCCGTCGCGGCTGCGGCACCTTCTGCCGCCGGCGCGGCCCAAGCAGGGGCCGATGAATTCAGTAATACGGTGACCGTGCTGCCGGACGTCCGCAGCAACTCGATTATCGTTTCGGGAACCAAGGACGACTTGCGCCTGCTTCGCGACTTGATCGAAAAAGTCGACGGCTTACTCCCCCAGGTACGTGTCGAAGTAGTCATCGCCGAGGTGACCTTGACCGATAGCGATACCAGCGGGATTTCCTCGCTGAACATGACGGTGACGAACGGCAAACTTACGAGTATTGGCGGCACGTTCCTTTCGGCTGCAGGCGCCAATGGTTCAAGCTTAGGGGGTCTCGCGGGCGGACAAGCGACCATCAACAGCAGTGGCAACTTAACCGGTATCATCGGCCTCGCCACCACGCCCGCCAAAAATGATGCACGGATTCTCTCCTGTCCGGCCATCACCACGACGCATAATAAAGAAGCGACAATCTTCGTCGGCGAATCTCTCCCCGTCATCACCGGGGTGACTTCGACGGCCAACACCAGCAGCTCGACCGGCCTGACGACCAGCTCGACGGTTTCCATGCGCGATATCGGTATTCAATTAAAGGTCCTGCCATTGATCGGCAAGGATGGAGCCGTTCAACTGCAGGTCAGCCAATCGGTGGAAGACATCATCGACCACGTCATGGTCGACGGTAACAGCCAGCCCATCATCGGCCGCCGTACGACGGATTCCTTTGTTAGCGCGATGAGTGGAGAAATCATCGTCCTCGGCGGCTTGCAGCGCCGGCAGAAAATAAAATCCACCAGCCGACTCGGTCCGATTCCGTTCTTGAGCGACTTGTTCGGCGGAAGCCAAAGCGACGAAACTCGCACGGAGCTGGTGATGTTCCTTCGTCCTTACGTCCTGACGAATACGGCCGCCGATAATATCGACGGACTCAGTCGCGTCGACGCGTCGAGCCTCGGACCTGAAGCCCGTCAGGTACTCGACCGTATCCCTGGTCAACCGGTAGCCGCACCAGCAAAGAAGTAATATGCTGACTGTTGACCGGCACGGACTGCCTTCGGCGCTCGCCGAAAGACTGACCGACGAGGCTCGCGCCGCGTTCGCGGAGACGCCGCGTGAGGCCCGCTTTAAATTTTTGGCCCAAGCGCTTAATCTCAATGAAGCTGGACTGCTCGCCGAATTGGCGAAGCTGACGGGCTTCGAAGTCCTTGATGAGCCAGCCATCGATCCGGAAGGGCTGAAAATCTTGCCCGCGCGGATTGCTTCTGAAGCTCAGGTGGTGCCAGTCACCATGCCCGGCGGCGAAGAAGGCCGCCTACGTTTGGTTACTTCGCTTCCTCCGGATGCCGATACGGCCGATTGGGTCGCAACTTTTACGCCCCGCCGCCCGAAGTGGTATCTGGCTCCGCCCGAGCGCGTCAGTCAGCTGATTAACGAAAACTATGGCGTGGGTTCGGGCAGTTTGGATGACGAAGGCGAAGACCTTCCCGAATTACAAGCGGCCGGCGCCGATGTCGAAGCCGACCAAGACGCCGCCGTCGTCCGCTTCGTCACCGAAGTCCTCAGTCAAGCCGTCGCCGAAGGCGCGACGGACGTTCACTTTGAGCCGCAAGAAGGCGCACTGCGCATCCGTTATCGCGTCGACGGTATCCTGCTCGCGGTACCTTTGCCGGATAACCTCTCGCGCTTCCAAGACGCCATCATCTCTCGCCTTAAGATCATGGCGCGATTGAACATTTCCGAACGTCGTCTGCCGCAAGACGGCCGTATCAATTTCCGCGACGGCAAGAACGTCCTCGATATCCGCGTCTCGACGATTCCTACCATCTACGCCGAATCGGTTTCGCTTCGTCTCCTGAACCAACGCAAGGAGGCTTATAACATGGACCGCATCGGCATGAACCCCGATGAGCAGTCCGCCGTGCGCAAGGTGCTCGATTACCCGCACGGGATCATCCTAGTCACCGGCCCCACCGGTTCGGGTAAGTCGACGACGTTGAACGCCTTCTTACAGGAAATCAATTCGCCCGAACTCCGCATCGTGACGATTGAAGATCCGATTGAATACGAAGTGCCAGGCGCAAACCAGGTGCAGACCAAGGCCGAAATCGGCCTGACGTTCGCCAACGCCTTACGAAGCACGCTGCGTCAAGATCCGGACGTCATCATGGTCGGGGAAATCCGCGACTTAGAGACCGCCGAAATTTCCATCCGCGCCTCGTTGACGGGTCACCTCGTTTTCTCGACCTTGCACACCAACGACGCGCCTGGTGCCATCACGCGTCTGGTAGACATGGGCGTAGAACCCTTCTTAGTCGCCTCGGCTGTCGAGCTGGTCATCGCCCAGCGTCTCGTTCGCCGAGTCTGTAGCGATTGTGCCAAGACGGTACCAGTCGTTCGCGAGCGTCTTTTGCCAGCCCTGGAAGCTTTGGGCATGGGTGAAGCGGAGTTGGCGGAAGTCACTACCCTGCGCGAGCCGGTCGGTTGCCGTAAGTGTCGCCATACGGGTTATCGCGGGCGCGTCGGTGTCTTCGAAATTTTCCACCCAAAGCCATTGCATGATTTGATCGTCAGTCGCGTCAGTAATCGCGAACTCACGGAGAAAGCGATTTCCCAAGGGATGCGGCCATTGGCTCGGGCGGGCTGGATCAAGGTCGTCCAAGGCCACACGACCATCGATGAGCTCGTGCGCAACCTAAGTTCGAACGAATAAGCCCGATGGCTGTCTTTAACTATACCGCACGCGATGCCCAAGGAGCGTCGGCCGAGGGGACGATTGAAGCCCCGAATCGCCGCGAGGCCTTACGGCGCTTGCAGTCGCGGAATATCCGCCCCCTGAAAGTCGAAGAGGCCGGTGCGGCGGTACGGGCAAAAGAAGCATCCAAGGATGGCTCAAAGCTTACGCCAGACCAAGAGCCGACCGAAGCCGAGTGCCTGCCGTTTTTAGAATCCATGGCTGACTTGGTGCGCAGCGGGATGTCCGCCGGCGAATCCTTAAGGCTGCTATCGCTGCGGCTGCAAAAATCCCGACTGCGGACGCTTTGTTCCGGTATCTGGGCCAAGCTGGGCGAAGGCCAGAGCCTCTCTGCAGCGATGGGCGCTTTTCCCAAGGTCTTTGACGGACAGACGATCAATCTCATTTCGGCGGGTGAGGCCACCGGCAATATCCGCGATGTGTTGGAGCGGCTGATCTCGCACTTCAACGAACAAAAAGAATTCCGCCGCAAATTAATCGGCGCCATGGCCTACCCGATCTTCATCTGCGTCATCGCCATCGGGGTCGTAATTTTCTTCGTCTTGTTCCTTCTGCCGCGCTTGCAGACCTTGCTTAATTCTTTGGGCGGTAAACTGCCACTATCCACGAAGCTCCTGATTACCTTCGCCGACGTCTTTGTCGTCGCTGGGCCGATTTTCGCTGGCCTTTTGGTGATTACGATCATCGGAGTCTATCGCTGGCGCCGGACGGATGCGGGTAAGATCGCTTCTGACGCCTTGCTGTTGCGCGTGCCGATTGCTGGGTCGTTCGTGATGCGGGTTTCAGTCCTTAATTTCTGTCATACCTTGGCGGTCTTGCTGGAGAATGGTATCACGACCGCCGAAGCCTTACGGCTGGCTGAAAAGACGGCGCCTAACCGCGCCCTCCGTCAACAGTTGCGCGAAGCGACCGACCGCGTGCTGGAAGGCGATAGCCTTTCGAAGGCTTTGGCCCGCACGGGTTACTTTCCCCGTCTGCTTTTGGACCGAGTCGCCGTCGCTGAGCAGACCGGCAACTTGGCGCCAGGCCTGCGGGACATTTCGCGCTCTTATCGCGCCGAGCTCGATCGATGGTTGGGCACGATCTCCCAGACGATTTCCGCCTCCGTCTTGGTCGCCGCCTTCTCCTTCGTCGCCTTCATCGCGTTCGCGATCGTGGCAGCCGTTTTCGAGGTCAGCTCAAGCTTCCGCTTCTAGGCTTATTTAGCCGGAGCGGGAGTCGTGGGAGAAATCAGTTCCAGCGCATCCAGGCGAAGTGTGGCCGTCACCGTTCCGCTCGTGCCGCGATCAGATTGCAACGTAAGTTGACTGATGGCCACATAGGGTGCGCGCTCGCTGATGTTTTCGTAAAACTTGACCATGCTTGCCATGTCGGCGCGGCGGCAGCTCATCTGCAGGGAGTGGATGGCGAAGCGGCCGGCCTTCTGGGTCTTGGGTGCTTCGGTGTTGGCGGTCAGGCCGGCTTCTTTGGCGGCGGCAACGGCTTCGGCGACGAGGTGGGCTTCATCAAAACCGTGACCGGCATCAAGGCCTTGGACGGCTGCCGTCGCCGCGTCGCGGATTTCTTTCTCTTTAGCCATCCAGGAGGATTGGATCTTGGCTTCAGCTTCAAGGGCCTGCCAGTTATCCCAGCCGCCCCGGGTGCGCGCCCAGGCGCCCGTTGACCAAAGGAAGGCGGCGACGGCCAAGGCGGCGAGCGCCATCACGCGTTCGCGCATCTTAAGGGAGAAAAAGAGATGTTTCATTGTTTTGGGGTGGCCGCAGATTTGCGGAGGACTTCAGGTTTGAAAGTGATGGCGATGGTAAAGGTCGTCGATGATTCGCGGGCGCGAATGTCGCGACTGGCAGCGGAAGCTACTTCAGGAAGTCCGGACAGTGCATGTTCGAAGATGCCGATGTCGCCCGCGTTCGTCGTACGACCTTCGACTTCGAGCAAGGTGTTATTCTTACAGGTGATGCGTTGGAAATCGAGGGTACTTGGGCGGTGTTCGTTGGCCAAGGCGAGCATCTCGAGCGAGAGCGGGCGTTTCACCCCGAGATCGATGATACGGGCCGAAATGGCTTGGGCCGCTTCAATTTCGGCGACGAGGGGCTGCTGGCTCTCGTTCAGGGTCTGCAGCTTATTGCTGCGCATGCTTATGCCCATTGCGACTAGCTCGAGAATGAAAGAGACCACCAGCGTCGCCAATCCGAGACGGGTCGCGTTCCAGATCAGCATGTTGGTGCTTTCTTTCTTGCGGCGTTGGGCGAGGAAATCGCTGTCGCGAATGTCAGCGGCATCGAGAGCCTTCTTGGAGATCAGCATCGGTGCGTTGCCTTCGGCCTTAAGGGATAACTGGCCTTCGATGGTTTCGCCGAGAAGGGCTCCGGAAATCGATGTCACGGCCGTATCGGCGGGGAGGTCGGCACGGGCAGCAGCTTCGCGGGCGATCGAGGCCTGATCACTATCTGCGATTTCTGCGACGACGATGGCGACGGGAAGCGTGTCACCTTCGCCCCAAGCCAGTGCGGTGAGGCGTTCATCGCCTTGATGGACGATGATGCCGGCGCCATTCGGGCGGATGCCGCAGAGGGCGACGAACTCGGGAATGACTTGGCAATCGTCCGGCCAGGCAAAGCTCTCTTCGGGCGTGAAGCGACGACGGTGGGCGGCATAGGCCAAGGCTTGGGTGCCGTCGGCGGAAAGAACGTGTCCCACGAGCATTTGTTCAAGCGGGAAGGGTGAAATAGCTTCGAGCCCGAGGTTTACCTGTTCTTCCGCGGTCGCGCTTTCGACGTTAATACGGCGGACAAAGAAACGATTGCCAGGCAGGAGCGCCGCAGCGGTTTGCGGCTGCGCGTTAGAAATCCAGCGAGAGATGAATGAACTCATTTAGTGGGCGGAGGGGTCGGTGGTTTTTTCGCTGGGCCGTTGTCTTCGTTCCAGGCGAGGATTTGAAAGGGGTAATTGATGGTCTTGCTGGAGGTTCGGCCGCCGAGCGTGGACTTGCCAAGGGAAGTCGGTGGTTCGACTCCTGGGGTGGTCGTGGCGGTTGCGGCTGCTTTGGTCGTTGATGTAGTCGACCCTGCGGAGGCTGTCGAGGTTCCCGATGTTTTTGGGATAATTGGGGCCTTCGTGCTGCCTTTGATGTCAATCGAGGGGGAGGTTTCGGGGTCGGGCACGGCGGCGGTGAACGTGATGTCGGAGCGGATGGCGACCAAGGCGCTGGTCCGGCACTGGGCGAGGCCTTCCTTGACGGTCGCACGTACCCAAAGAATCTGAATTTCGTCGTCGAAACGCTGAAGCGGGGCATTTCCACCCACCATCTGCCGAACTTCGCTGGTTACGCGAAAATAAGGGGGAGTCCCCACGATACGCTTGCTGTCCGTCGCCTGCCGTTCGCGAATGATGGCCAATTGTTTGTCGTCGAGGCCTTGGGAGAGGATGACGGCATCGGAAGCGGTATTAATATTACAACGGTCGAACGTGTAGAGGCTCACGCACCCCTTGAAGGCTTCGAATAGCGGGGTGGGCCGGCCTTCTTCGTCGAAGAAGAATTCTTTGGCGACACCGATGGTGCGGAATTCTTCGAAGTTGCGGATCGGCCGCCGGGCGGGGCGGTGGGATAAAGTGGCGCGCTCGTAGGCGGCATCGGTCGCCTCTTCCTCGATGGACTCATATTTTTTGCTCGTCCAGGCGACGATGGCGTCCGCCACGCGTTCCGCATCGCGCTGTTCTTGGCCGAGGGAGTAAAGAAGCTGGATCAGCCCGTTCTTGTCCGTCGTGCTGAGAGAGAGCTTCGAACTTTCGTCCTCGAACTCAAAAGTCACTTCAAGGCCTTCGCGGGGCGGGAAGCCGGCGTAAGCGTGGGGATCCTCAAAGCCCTGGGAGACGGCATGAATCTTATTCAGGTCGATGGAGCGGATCTCGGCGATGACGGCGATGGCAAGTTCCAGTTCCGACTGGGCGTCGGCCCGGAGGCGACGTTTGTCGGCCTCGTGGGTGATCATGGAGAGTTCAAGGGAGTTGTCTTCCATGAACCTCCCCAAGAGCAGGGATGCCAAGGTGATCAGCACCAAGACGACTACGATGACGGAACCGCGACGCCGTTGCTTCATGGTCGTGAAGCGCCGGAGCGCCGGATAGGCATGTCAATGACCGCCGTCGTTTTGAGCGACCCGCGCGCGAAATCGAGGTGAATCCGCGCCGGTTGTAACCAAGCCGTACTGCCGTCGTTTTGCTTCGGCTCGTCTTCTACTTTCCACGTCTTCAAGGTGGCGTCATAATATTCGTAATGAATCGCAGTGACGAAAGGCGAAATAATGGTCTCGTGGAGGTCGTTGGTATCGCGTTCGATTTCCAGGCGCGATTGCCATTGGAGCACGAGACCTTTCTCCGCTTCCACGTAGAGGGAGAAATCTACGTCGGGAAGAGGCGTCGCAGGCCAATCGGCCAGACGGCCGGCGTCGGCGAGCAAGAAAGCCAGTCGAGGTTCGGTCGTGCCGTTGCCCGAGCGAGTATCTTTGATAACGACGCCGGTCGCCCCAGGGCCGATTGTGGCGGTGTCGAAGGTTTCGCGTAAGAGCCGCGTGCCCGCTTTCACGTGTTGGTCGAAGAGCCGCTGATCTCGGCGGTCGCCCCAGAGTTCGCTCATCGAGAACAAGAAAGTATTAAGCGTGACCATCAGCACGCCCAAGAGGGCCAAGGAAACGAGCGTCTCAAGGAGCGTGAATGCACGGCGAGACTGAGACGTAGCGGATTTCATTGGACAGATTTGGGTGCGCCTCCTCCACCTTTCGGTGCTGGTGGCGGCGTTGCTCCGCCGTTTTTCCCGCCACCGTTGTTATTGCCTTTGCCGCTCCCGTTATTCGTACCCTTACCGTTGTTACTGCCTTTGCCGTTATTTGTACCCTTGCCTGGGGGTGTGTTGCCCTTGCCTCCGGCGGTGGTGGTGCCTTTGGATGAGGTCGCTTTACTGATGAAACTGGAGTTGCCGTTGGACTCGGTGTAGCCGCGTTCGCGTTCGAGTTTCTGCTTGGCCTCGTCGCGAATCTTAGTGCGATCGGCGGGCACTGACCACGTCGGGCGTAACAGCATACGGGCCTCCGTCTTCTCGGGCGAATATTCGCCATTTTCTTCGGCTTGGATTTCTACGGTCAAGACGACGCTAAACAGGTCGCTGACGGAAGTAGGTTCGATTTTTGATTTCCAGCGAGCCGTGCGATTACCCGGCAGATGGATGTCGCCGCCGCCTTCGGCGTCCTCGAAGTTGGCTGCTTCCATCAGGGCCGCCCGGGCGCGCGCCATATCTTCCAGCTCGGTAGAGTTTTGTTTTAAAGCCATCCGTCCGAGTAGCACGTTGGAATAGGCTGAGCCTAATCCAACCGCGGCGAGGGCAAAGATCGCGAGGCTGACAAGGACCTCGATGAGGGTGAAGCCGCGGGTCTTCATTTGGCATCTACCGCCGGCAACGGAGCACAAGTGAGGGGGTCGATTGGCGTGATGCGACGATTTTCATTCCGGACGATTTCGAGCCGGACGCGGTCGCAGGTGCCATCCGAATAGAATCGCAACCGGGCTACGGGACTTTCGGTCTCAAGGCCGCCGAGGAGGATGGCTCCTCCGACTTCTGGGCCGATAATTTTGACGGAGACCCCTGCCTGAACCGGGAGCGTCTCTTCATGATCTTCGCCCCAAGTGAAGTCGGCGCCTTCTTCACCTTCGGTTTTTCTGACCGGAATAAGCTCGATGGTCTGTGCTTGTTCCACGGCCTCGCGCCGAAGTTTTTGCATCAACGCCAAGAGAGCGTCTTCCGGATCGGAGCGGGCCGTGCCTTTAAGCAGCGACGCGGAGCCGCCGATCAAGACGGCCGCGAGCATGCTCATCAGGCCAATCACGAGGAGCGTTTCCAGGAGGGTGAAGCCGCTTCGAGCCGGTTTGCCGGTGGGTGACTGAAGGGACTCCTTCACCAGTTGCCGATATCGTCCGCAGTGTCAGGCTGTTTGTCCCGGCCTTTCGAAAATAAATCATAACTTTCGGTGTTATGCGTGCCAGGGTAGCGGTATTGGTACTCTTCGTTCCAAGGGTCGACCGGAGTGCGGCCTCCTTTGGCTTCCATGTAAGGGCCGCGCCAGCGATCGGCCTTGCCTTCGGGCGCGACGATCAGCGACTTGATGCCTTCATCGCTTGAAGGATAGTCTCCCATGTCGATACGGTAACGCACCAAGGAGGTCTTCAGCGATTCATTGACGAACAACTTGGCGACACCTTCCTGGCTTTGGCCCAGGATCTTGTCGGTGTTCGTGACCGCAAGGCCAACCAGCATGCCGACGATGGCGACGGCGATGAGGATTTCGAGCAGAGTGAAGCCTTTGCGCAGGTGGCGCACGGCGGACGTCTTAGGAGTATTCATGAAAAGAGGATAAGAAGATTACTGTTTATTTTTAGAAGACTTAACCTTAGGCGTTGCCGCGGTCGGCTTCGCCGCCGCTGCTTCGGCAGCCCGCTCAGCTTTAGAGGGTTTGGCGACAGGTACGGCACCGGCATCGCCGCCTGGGCCGCGATCGCCGAAGCGGCGGCGCATCTCGTCGCGGAAAGCCTGAATCTGTTCTGCGGTGGGTGGCTGGCCGTTGTTTAACGCTCCTGCAACGGCAGCGCCGCCGGCCGGAGCTGCGGCCGCCACGGCCGCTGGTGCGCCGGAGTAAGGGACAACCGTAGCTTGGTGTAATTGCAGGCTGACAGCTTGACCGCCGTTATCGATGACAACGGACTCATTGTCTGGATCATAACTTTTGACTGAAAACGGAATGGATCCGCCTTGGGCTTCCCCTTGGGGCACCCAGTTGGATTGTTTGGTAACAGAATTATAAATGCTGAAATAAGTGACGCCATTATCCGCATACATTCCCCGGAATTCGAGGGTGCCGGGTTTGGCATTGGCGACGGCGCCTCCTTTTGATTCTCCAAAGGGGGAATTTTTTACCAGCCCTTCGAGGTCGATAGCATGCAGGGCGTTGGCCGTGCTTAAAAAGGTAAGACCTGCAAGCAGGCTAAGAATGGTCTGTCTATGAGAGAGGGGCATCAGGAAGGGGGGCGGGGTGGTATTGTTTAGAACACCAAACCCAGTGTTTGGTTTCGTAACTTCTTGTCCATTCTTGGCTTTAATGGGGTAAATGGCAGTTTAAATGAAGGGAAGTGAGCTGAAATTCGCCTGGAAGACACGAGAAAGGGGCTCAAAGAGTAAGTATTTTAATAAATTAACTTTTAAAATACTATTAATCAACAACTTACATAACTAAATCCAGATTTGGCTCTTTTCGATAAATTGACCCCTGGGGATTGCAACCTTCGCCCGCCTGTTCTGTCTTTAATTTGCTATGTTATGCCCCGCTCAAGGCCTCCAATGGCGACCCGCTCTCCTGCTGGGTTGGCTGGTGGCGTGGGTGCTAGGGAGTGGCTCGGCCTCCGGTCAGGATTTTCAAAAAGGCGTCAAACCCTTCCTGGATAAATATTGTTACGAATGTCACGGCAATGATCTGGCCAAGGGAGAAATCAATTTCGAAGCCATCCAGGACGACCACCAGATGTTCCCGCAGCAGAGGCTTTGGCGCGAAGTGCTCAATCAAGTAACGGTCGGCGAAATGCCTCCGGCTAAGAAAAAGGTTCGGCCCTCGCTTGCCGAAATCGAGCAGCTGCAGCGCGAGGTGCACGGCCTGGTTTATCGTGCGCAACTCCGGACTAAAGTTGACCCCGGTTCGGTGACGATCCGTCGGCTTAACCGCACGGAGTATAATAATACCATCAGGGACCTTTGTCTGGTAGACGGAAATTTCTCGATGGACTTCCCGGCGGACGACACGGGCTATGGTTTCGATAATATCGGCGACGTGCTGTCGTTTTCCCCCGTCCACCTCGAACGATATATCGCCGCCGCAGAATTAGTCGCCGGTAAGGCGATGCCGACGGCCCCCAATGAACCTGATGGCACAGGCTTCGCGATGATGGACATGCTTCCGCGAGGAAAGAATGTCCAACAGCAACGGTACTTCAACCCCACGGCTTCGATGTCCGGCGCCATGGAGGTCCCGCGAGACGGCGACTACTTGATCTCCGTACGTTTACGGGCGACCGGGAGTGTCGGCGATCCGCCGCCCAAGGTCGCCTTCCTGGTGGATGGCGTCGAGGTCGGAGTCTACGCTTTCAAGACAGCGGTAAAATCTGAAACGGCCGAGGTTAAGACCACAATCAAGCAGGGGAAACATAACTTCACGCTGACGTGGTTGAACGCTCCCGAAAAGCCGGCGACGGCGACGCGGACCTTATCTGGATTGCGTTTACGACTGCTTGGCCCACTTGATACGCGGACGGACCTGCAGCGGCGCCTGAGCGCCATGATCGAAGGCAAGACGACGACGGCGCGGTCCCAGTTCATCGTTAATTGGTTTGTCAGCCGGGCCTTCCGTCGTCCGGCCACCGTCGCCGAAGCGCAGCGGTATGAGCGTGTCTTTAACGAAGCTGAAAAAGCCGGCGGCTCCTGGGAGGCCGGCGCGCGCGCGATGATCGCCGTCGTCCTCGCCTCGCCGAAATTCATCTTCCGGGCGGAGCAGGATGAGCAACCGACCGCCAAAGACGCCCACCCCGTGGGCGAATTCGCTCTGGCCTCCCGGCTCAGTTATTTCCTCTGGGGCTCGCTCCCGGATGAAGAGTTATTTGCCCTCGCGGCCAATAAAAAGTTAAGCGGCGTCCTTGAGGCGCAGGCCAAACGCATGTTGCGTGATCCGCGCTCGCAATACCTCGTGACCGGCTTCGGCTTGCAATGGCTTCAGGTCCGTCGGCTTGCGACGGTCTCGCCGGACACGACGCAGTTCCCGTTGTTCAACGAAAACCTGCGAGCGGCAATGGTGCGCGAGACGGAACTTTTCTTGACCGAGATCGTCCGAGACGATCGCAATATCTTAGATATCATCGATGCTGATTTTACTTACGTTAATCGCTCCCTCGCGTCTCTTTATAAAATTAACGTCACCGCATTCAGCCGCGGTCGCGATCAGGGAGAATTCCTGCGCATTCAGCTTCCGGCAGGCGAACGCGGCGGCGTCCTGACGCAGGCGAGCATCTTGACGGCCACCTCGAACCCGGACCGCACCTCGCCGGTCAAACGTGGCAAGTGGATCCTGGAGCAGATTCTTGGTTCACCTCCGCCACCCGCGCCGCCCGCTATCGCGTCGCTCGAATCGCAGCATAAACTGACGGGCACACTACGCCAACGGATGGAACAGCACCGCGCCGATCCGACCTGTGCGTCGTGTCATACCCGGATGGACGCCATCGGCTTCGCCTTCGAAAAATTCGATGCGATTGGGCAAAGCCGCACCGTGGACGATGGCGGACCGATCGATACTTCCGGAAAGTTGCCCGATGGTCGTACGTTCAAAGGTGCCACGCAGTTGAAGGCCATCTTGAAGGACGATCAGGCCCGTTATGTCCGCAATCTCTCAGCTAAGCTCCTGACTTACGGCTTGGGACGCGGCTTGGAGTTCTATGACGAGCCCGCCTTGGATCATATTGCTGAAGCAACTGCCAAAGGCGGAAATCATATCTCCGCCTTGGTCTTAGGCGTCGTGCTCAGCGACCCTTTCCGCCTCCGGCGGGGAACATCACAGGTTGAAAACGGGTCAGAAACCATTAAGAAGAAATAGCCCCATGAAATCAGACCAGCAGATAAAGCGCCGTACCATCCTCAAGGGCATGGGCGTCGCCATGGCTTTACCGTGGCTTGAGGCGATGGGCATGCAGACGAGCTGGGCGGCTGGAAATACCCCGGTTGCCAAGGCCGCGCCTAATCGCATGGCCTATATTTATGTGCCTAACGGCGTGAACATGGACGGCTGGCGCGTCAATCGGTCTGCCATCTCCGATGGCGTGCTGCCCTCCAAACTGCCTCCGATTCTCGAGCCCTTGGCAGACTTGAAGAGCGATTTTTCGATCCTGACTGGTTTGACCGCCGATAAGGCTCGTTCGCATGGCGACGGCGGCGGCGACCACGCCCGGGCGATGAGCGCTTATTTAACCGGAGCACAGCCGCGGAAGACCGACGGCGCGAATATCCGTGTAGGCATCTCCGCCGACCAGCTGGCCGCTTCGCGCATGGGCGATCGTACCCGCTTGGCTTCGCTGGAAATCGGTGCCGACGCCAGTAAACTCGCGGGCGGTTGCGACTCGGGTTACAGCTGCATCTACGAATCTAATCTTTCTTGGCGTTCCGCTTCGCAGCCGATGCCCAAAGAAGTGAATCCTGCCTTAATCTTTGAGCGGCTTTTCGGTTCCGGTACGACCATCGAGCGTGCCCAGCGAGAGACGCAGCGAAAGAGCGTGCTCGATGCGGTGCGTGATGACTTCCGAGAACTTAACATCCGGCTGGGTGTCCAAGACCAGCGGAAGCTCGACGAATATTTTACGGCGGTACGGGAGCTTGAATTGCGCATCCAGAAATCAGGGACGATGGGCAAGCCCCAGCTTCCGCCTGGTGTCCGTATGCCAAAAGGTATTCCAGAAAGCTATGCCGAGCACCTTAAGCTCCTGGCGGACTTGGTCGTGTTGGCGTTCCAAACGGACACCACCCGCATCTGTTCGTTTGTCTTCGCGAACGAAGGTAGCAACCGATCATACCCCTTTATCAATGTCCGCGAAGGGCACCACAACCTTTCGCACCACGGCAACGATACCACAAAGCTGTCGAAGATCCAGGATATCAATAAATTCCACTCGACCCACCTAGCGTATTTCCTGACTCGGTTGAAATCGGTGAAGGAAGGGGATGGCAACCTGCTGGACCATTCGATGATCGTCTACGGTAGCGGTAACGGCGATGGCGACCGACATAATCACGATGACTTGCCCGTCTTGCTTGCGGGTCGGGGTTGCGGCACCATCCGGCAGGGTCGGCATATCGTGTACCAGAAGGAGACGCCGATCAATAATCTCTGGGTCAGCATGTTAAACCGCATGGACATCCGCGACGTTCAGTTTGGCGATAGCACGGGTGAACTGAAGCGATTAAGCTAAAATCCGTTTTCGAGCGGTCAGCAAAGTGTGGGTAATGCTTGCGGATTAATTCGGGCATGCGCGTTGCTAAAATAAAACCGATACGCTGGCGAAAGCGCACCGTATCGAGCTAATCTTAAGATGAGATTAAGAAAATAAAACGCCTAGAATCACGATGCGTGAAACTTGTCTTTGAGCCGTGGGGTTGCATCTATGATCATAACCCCATGAGCCTGACC
>Ga0214919_10001573_pt1 | contig 36990 bp, 37 predicted proteins | sample LL1503_MetaG_FD_177994 | JGI IMG/M metagenome (GOLD analysis project Ga0214919, IMG submission 177994) | Freshwater microbial communities from Lake Lanier, Atlanta, Georgia, United States - LL-1503 | ecosystem: Environmental > Aquatic > Freshwater > Lake | place: USA: Georgia | collected...
CCCTGTCCAGCCCGTGGCGCCCGTGTTTACCGCCGTTCCAGGAATACCTTGATCTCCTGTGGCTCCTGTCGGACCAGTATTTCCTGTGAATCCCGTATTTCCCGTGTCACCCGTGTAACCAGTAGGACCGGGAAAGCCAAATGGACCCGTAAGTCCTCTCGAACCTGTTGGCCCCGTTGTTCCGAGACCCGTCCAGCCCGTGAAGCCAGTAGGCCCTGCAGAGCCAGTTACTCCCGTGGGACCTGTGGCACCGAATCCTGTCATGCCAGTCGCCCCTGTATCACCTGTAAATCCTGTCTGGCCCCGCAGACCTGTAGAACCAGTTGCACCTGTATTTGTCGCCAGACCTGGAAGACCTGTTGGACCTATTGGACCCGTGTCACCCTGTGGTCCGACCTCTCCAGGATCACCCTGATTACCAGGATCACCGGTAGGACCAGCATCGCCAGTGTCGCCAGTAGCACCAGTATTCGTCGCCAGTCCTGGGATACCTGTAGGGCCAGTGGGGCCTGTCCGACCAGTTTGACCTGTGGCACCAGTATTTGAAGCAGTTCCTGCTGGCCCCGTGAAACCCGTGTAGCCAAATGCACCTGTTGGACCGGTTGAACCAGTAAGACCTGTAAAACCAGTAGGGCCTGAAGGTCCAGTCTTACCTGTTGCACCTGTTTCACCCGTAGGACCCGTCCAGCCTGTTGAGCCCGTGGGCCCCGTCACACCTGTGGCACCAGTTGCACCTGTAGGACCCGTCCAGCCAGTCCAGCCTGTAGGGCCTGTTACACCTGTGGAACCGGTTCTGCCTGTTGGACCAGTATTACCTGTCCAGCCCGTCGGCCCCGTTGGGCCAGTATTACCCGTTACGCCAGTTGGCCCTCCATCTCCTTGCGCACCGATATCTCCTGGCTGACCAATAGCTCCAGTTGGACCACGACATCCTGTTTGACCTGTTGGACCTGTGCATCCTAGTGGACCCGTTGCCCCTGTGAGTCCTCTATAGCCGGTGGGGCCTGTCTGACCGACTCCCGTAGGACCTGTGTAACCGGTTGGACCAGAAGGGCCCGTGCGGCCAGTTGCACCGGTATTAGATGCAGTGCCCGCGGGCCCAGTAGGTCCCGTGCGACCATTTGCGCCAATACTTCCAACTGGACCTGTTACTCCTGTTGGCCCCGTCCAGCCCGTCCAGCCAGTATTTCCTGTAGCGCCAGTATTAACAGATGTGCCCGCAGGACCTGTAACACCCGTGGGACCAGTCGCACCCGTATTTGTCGCGGTTCCTGCGGGACCTGTGAAGCCCGTGTAGCCCGTCCAGCCTGTCGGTCCCGTGCGACCAGTGGGGCCAGTCTGGCCGGTGGGACCAGTTGGACCAGTGCGACCCGTGGCACCCGTATTTGTGGCCGTGCCTGCGGGACCTGTGAAGCCCGTTGGCCCCGTGTAGCCCGTTGGCCCAGTCGCGCCAGTATTTGTCGCAGTTCCTGCGGGACCAGTCCAACCCGTCCAGCCGGTTGGGCCTGTAGGACCCGTCGCCCCCGTATTCGTGGCAGTGCCTGCGGGACCTGTGACACCTGTCCAGCCAGTTACGCCAGTGGGGCCCGTCCAACCTGTTGGCCCTGTGGGGCCTGTTATGCCTGTCGGTCCTGTAGCACCCAGTCCAGTAGGACCCGTCCAGCCCGTCCAACCCGTCCAGCCTGTTGAACCTGTTGCGCCAGTATTGGCGGCGGTGCCAGCATCTCCTTGAAGACCTGTAGGACCAGTTGCGCCGGTATTTGTCGCAATACCGGCAGGACCCTGATATCCCTGTGGACCGATATCTCCAGGCTGTCCTTGTGGACCAATAGGTCCCTGACAACCTGTCCAGCCAGTCGGGCCTGTGGCGCCTGTATTGGAGGCAGTGCCTGCAGGCCCAGTCTGACCTGTAGAGCCTGTCGAGCCTGTGAAACCAGTGGATCCAGTATTTGCCGCTGTTCCAGGAATACCCTGTGGACCCGTGCAGCCCGTGTAGCCTTTAGGTCCAGTGTTACCGGTGGGACCGAGGCGGCCTGTAGGACCGAAGATACCGGTGGGACCCGTGTTACCGGTTGCGCCAGTATTTGTCGCAGTGCCTGCAGGTCCTGTTACACCTGTCGGGCCAGTTCTACCGGTAGGTCCTGTCTGACCTGTTGGTCCTGTATTGCCTGTCGCGCCAGTATTTGTCGCCGTGCCTGCAGGCCCGGTCATACCTGTCCAGCCTGTCCAGCCGGTAGGACCCGTTGCGCCGGTATTTGAGGCGGTGCCTGCAGGACCCGTTCGTCCCGTCCATCCTGTAGGCCCCGTAACACCCAGTAGAATATTATTAAAATGCACGGATTTCACCTGCGATCCAGTCTGGAGAAACGAGATGGCAAGATATAGGGGGAGTGTGTTGACCCTCGCTACTTGCCTCACGAGAACTCCATCGACAAAATAATAGATATATGCGCCGTCATAAGTGATTCCAAAGACAGTGCTGCTTGTATACGTTCCGTAGGTTGTGCCGATCTGTGTGCCGGCTTCAATAATCTGGATCGCAGAGGAATATGGCGATGGTAAAAAACCATAGCGGACAGTGTTATAATAGTTGGTCGCGGCGGGAGTATCGGTAAAGCCACCGAGAATAAGGCGTGTTCCATCGGCTAGAGCGTCCTGAAAAGACATTCTTACTGGCGCGGCATAGCCCTCTACTGAGGTAATGCCTGCGGCCCAACTGGATCCGCTCGTGCAGATGGCGCTCGTGGAACTCGTGGGTAGGGCATTCACGCCTGCGGCCCAGGTAAAGTCACCTAAGCCAAAAGGGCCTGTGGGTCCCGAAACGCCTGTGTAACCCGTGTAACCAGTCCAGCCAGTCCAGCCTGTTGCGCCCGTATTTGTCGCCGTCCCAGCAGGACCTGCTACACCGGTCGGGCCTGTTCGTCCTGTAGGACCTGTCGAGCCTGTATAGCCAGTTGTTCCTGTGGCACCGGTGTTCGAGGCCGTGCCGGCAGGACCCGTCCAGCCCGTCGGGCCTGTTCGGCCCGTTGCACCCGTATTTGCCGCCGTTCCTGGGAGACCTGTTGGGCCGGTAGATCCTGTGTCTCCTGTTGCACCCACATATCCAGGTTCTCCTTGATCACCTTGAGGACCCGTCCAACCAGTAGGACCTGTTGCTCCAGTATTGCCAGTAGGGCCTGTTGCTCCAGTATTGCCAGTAGGACCCGTATTACCTGTAAAGCCGGTAGGGCCTGTTGCTCCAGTATTGCCAGTAGGGCCTGTTGCTCCAGTATTGCCAGTAGGACCCGTATTACCTGTAGGGCCTGTTGCTCCAGTATTGCCAGTAGGGCCTGTTGCTCCAGTATTGCCAGTAGGACCCGTATAACCAGTAGGGCCTGTCTCTCCCGTATAACCAGTAGGGCCAGTTGACATCCTATAACTCTATCTTTACTGCACGTTTTGTTTAGCCTTCCAATCGAGAAAACCCTTGGTGCGTTCCACAAAGTAGGATGAACCGAGCTTTTCCTGCGCCATCACATGCAGTTCCTTCTGGGCAGGCGTCATCTTCTTAATGTATTCTGCGGCCTCTTTGACAATAGGATGATTCGGCAAAGTTTCCATACTGAGTATCATAGCGAAGTTCCACTTCAAATTTAGCACGCCTAGTTAGGATGGCGTATGTCGCTTTTGATTTAGACAATACTCTCGGATTTTTTGAACTGACCAACCCGATGGCATTTCTGTGGAGTCCGGATTTCCTGGAAAATCCAGAACAATCCTCTTCCAACGCCCGTCTGGAAATCTCTGCCACGATTCATAATAAGCTGAAGAAGGCGCGTCAACACTTTGCGAATAATCTTCTGAAGGACGATGAGCTTCTTTCTATTGTCCTGAGACCCAATCTTGGTGTGATTTTCTCCCATCTTCTAGCGGCAAAAAAGGTGGGTAAGTTAAAGGCGGTCATTATCTATTCCAACACGGGTGTCACATATTCTATGGAGCTCGCGAAGCATTTGATTGAAAAGAGCTTCAAGTCGCCGAATCTGATCGCCTTGATGGCCGATCACTGGCATCCTCTGCGTATTGCGGATAGACCCCGATATGTGCCTGAGGGGCGCTATGTGCAGCCCGAAAAGACGATCAAGACTCTCCAGATTCTGTTCAAGGCCGCGACGGGTCAATCCACTGCGCCTGCGCCCAATAAGATTATGTTTGTGGATGATCGTAATCCCAAACATAAGCTACAACAACAAGAATCTGAAGGGCTAACTTATGTAGTTCCTAGCGCCTTTTATCCGCGTATTACGGACTACCAGAAACGCTCCTTACTCTTTTTGGCCCTGGAGGCGCTGCAGGCATGTCATTTACTCGATGATAATGCGTATTTGGAATCGGGATTCTGCCACAGGAATATAAGCCTTATGCCGTATCATAAACAGCAGAAACGGCAGGTGAGTGGATTTCCCTCTCTCTTGGCACATGTTTGGCAGGAGATCAGCGGCGTAGAGAGCTCACACTGGGAACCGGATACGATTAAACTGGAATCGCAAGTTCATGCGTTTTTAAAGAAGATTTAGTCTCATCCCTACTTCGCGCACGATGCTAAAGAGAATACCTCCCCAAATAGAATCGGCTACGGCAAACTGGAGTTCATAGTTTGCCAGAGTTGAATAGTTGGTGAAATCATAGACGGCGTATGTGCAGAGGCCGATCATAAATGCTTGGGCCGTGCTGGCCGCTTGGAGAACAAGATACCCTAGGGCCAAATATACGGCAGGGACACCCGTCCAGCGCACGGCGAGAGGTGCGCCACCCTGGATCTTTCTGATCATTTTCTCCGCGGATCCGCTTGTGACATAAAGCCAGGGGGCATCGCACGCGACAAATAGGAACGCCAGAGGGACTATCGCGCGTATTGTCTCCATGTCTCTACTCCTAGTATCGTCTAGAAATGGCAGCGGAGACTGTCAGATTAGAGGGATTTTCAGAATCTCTCCGAGGGACGAACGCCTTTTGCGTGGGGGCTGGGGGCTTTGCTCAGAACTTTCTTAAGGGCCGGATGGCGGCTTTGGATGCCGAAGTGACACATCGGGGGCGGAAGGTTCTGGTTTGTCAGGGTACATATGTTGCACCGCGCTGGCTTCTTAATCTGGGAGGCTGGGATGCCGTTTTTCGTGTACGGGAAATACAGGATCTGAAGTTAGCCCTCACTTATATTCAGCATACGGCGAGGCCTACCCGGGTTGTTTGGACTGGATTGGAGCCTGCAGCGGCGGTAATGACTACCCTAGGGCGTCTAGATGGGATAACCTTGATTGGGGTTGGAGAAAAGGCACCGGTCCACCCGGATTGGCAGTTGATTTTCTGGGCTCCCGATGCTATACAGGAGGAAGTGGAGGTTACGGTTACTGCGCGGATGGGTCCTACGGGGGCTACAGGGCTGCGATCTATTCTGAAGGAGCTTCGGGCGGCGCATGTGGGGCTTGTCTGGTCTTCAAAGGATGAGGATAAACATGGATCTCTGTATTGGTATGAGCCGGCGGATGGGGTGGAACTCGCAGCCACTATAGATATGCAGGAGGCGGCGGCGGTCCTAACGGAGGTTGCGGCCTTTCTCACCCGTTAGGTACCGCGAACTACCGGTATGGTAGTTCGAAGAACGTATCTTAACTTTTATTTTATGTGCCCTGCACCTAAAATAAAAGTTAACGGTAGTATGGTTCTCAAGCTCAAGACAATCCGCAAGTCGCATCGGGCTGAGAAAAAGTTCGATGCTGTATTTGACAAGGATGGTCGCGAAAAGATAGTGTCATTTGGTGCGGCTGGAATGTCCAACTATACCAAACACAAGAATGCCACGCGGAAGCAGCGTTATCTTAAACGGCATACAGGCAAGGGGGAGAAATGGCAGGAGCCTGATACTCCTGGCGCACTTTCTCGATGGATTCTGTGGAATAAGACATCCTTTAAAGATTCCGTGGCCGATTATCGGCGGCGCTTCAAGCTATAGTGCTTCCTATGATGCCTCCTATTTTTTGTCTTTCTGTGTTTATTCTTGAATCTTCTGCGCGTGCGACGCCTTTTACGGCCCGCCCCACTTTGGTTTGTTGTTTGTGCATTATTTTCTGTTACTATGATATTTTCTGGCGCTTGTTCTGCTGCTATATTTGCATTATTTTCGCTTACTGTGGTGTTTTCTGGTGCTTCTTCTACTGCTGTATTTGCAGCTTGTGCGGCTTGTGCGTCTGCAACAGCTTTTGCATTTGCAGCAGCTTTTGCGGCTTCTGCGGCTTTCGCAGCTTCTGCGGCTTCTGCGGCTTTTGCGGCTTCTGCGGCTTTTGCAGCTTCTGCAGCTTTTGCGGCTTCTGCGGCTTTTGTGGCTTCTGCGGCTTTTGCGGCTTCTGCGGCTTTTGCTGCCGCATCCCTTATTGCTGCCTGTACTGCAACTCCTGCTGCTGCCCATGCATCCGCAGCCGCTTTTGCATCGGCAGCCGCTTTTGCATCCGCCACCGCTTTTGCATCCGCCACCGCTTTTGCATCGGCAGCCGCTTTTGCATCCGCCACCGCTTTTGCTGCCTTTTCTTCTGGAGATAGTTCACGCACAGGTGTTGGAATAGTTATAGTGCATTTACCATAACCTACACGCCATATATTACCAGTAAGATTTAATGTTAAAGGATCTCCAGCTTGTCTAAAGGGGGGTTCATAATATTTTTCAGTACCTAGTTCTGGAACTTTTACATGAATTCTATCATAGTTGTTCGATGAAACGAATATAGTAAAGTAAGTGAAAGGTCTTTCTGAAACTATATAGGTACCCCAGCCTTCACACCACAGCTCAACTGGCCTCAAATTTGGATCATTAGTATTACACGTAACAGTATATTCTTTATCTACTTCCAATACAGATGGATGTGATAGGCTAAATGATCCATTTATACAACTTGTTGACATCTCCCCCCTATTCTACACCTATAAAAACTATCACGAGACTTTGTCGGAAAGGCTAAGCCATTAAAAGGCAATAGATTATCGGCGGCGCTTTGGCTTGTAGGTTTTGCGGCGTTTATTCTTGAGCCTTCTGCGTGTGCGACGTGTGCGACGCTTACGACCTGCCCCACTCTGATTTGTTGTTTGTGCATTACTTTCTGTTACTACGGCATTTTCTGGCGCTTGTTCTATATTTTGTGGAGTTTCTTGTGTATTTTCTGGCGCTTTTTCTATATTTTCTGGTGTTTCTTGTGTATTTTCTGGCGCTTTTTCTATATTTTCTGGTATATTTGTTTGCATATTTGGTATAGCGGTTTTAGCGGCTTCTGCAGCTTTAGCGGCTTCTGCAGTTTTAGCGGCTTCTGCCGCTTTAGCGGCTTCAGCGGCTTTTGCAGCTTCTACTGCTTTCGTGGAATTTGGATTTATTGTTGGAGTTTGAATGGTTATATTACACGAAGACCCGTTACTGCCATTAATACTGATCGATAAAGGTTCCCCAAAAGATTTAAAAGCAAATGTCTTTGTTACAGGTGGTACCGGTTGTCCCATTTTTAGTGCTTCCGCTTTGAATACTACTTTATTAATATCATTGATACTTACAGAACAACTTGTAAGCATATTAGCTCCTTCAAAATCTCCTAGATTTATAGACCCATATCCTCCAAGTCCAACGTTGGTTATTCCCCCGTAATCCCACGAAAATGAAGCTGATATTCCTCCATTTTGAGATACAGTTACTCGATTAGAATATTGCAGTGGAATCGCAAGTGGATTCAGTGAAATCCCTCTATAAAGCTCTGGTGAGTAGCTTACACGAATCGTCTGATCAGATGGAGGTATTAGATCTGCTGCTGCTGCTGCTGCTGCTGCTGCTGCTGCTTTTGCGGTTGCGATTTCTAAGGCTTCATGTTGCTTTTCTATTGCTTTTAGGTATGCAGCGTATTCTGCATTTTTTTTTGCTTTTGCCTCTGCATCTATTTTTGCCTGCAGCGCCGCGGTCTTTTCTGGAAACTGTGCCTTTAACTCATTAAGATAAGTAACACACTTTTCGCAATAACCGGCAAAATGAAATATGTCATAGCCCTCTGGTGGAACAGGCCACATTTCTCCAAACGTCTGCCAAGCATCAGTTCTGCTTATTATAGCATCACTAAATGGATCTGCACCGCGTTCTACTAACCACTTCATCATTTCTACATCATTATGTTTGGCAGCCGCAAAGAGTGGAGTGACACTAGTATCCATTATCCCCCTATTAAAATTTATCACACATCCTTCTTTAGTTTTTTCATCGTAGTTTTGTTTTACTTGATTAAAGTTATTTAGCAGTATGAATTTCTGAACTATCCCATCACATCCTGAAAATACTGACATCTGCCCTCTATTCTACACCTATGAAAAACTATCACGAGACTTCGTCGGAAAGGCTAAGCCGTTAAAAGGCAATAGATTACCGGCGCGTTCGCTTGCGGAGAGTCCTATTACGTCCCCCACCAACTCCACGTCCCCACCAGCCAGATCTATTATTTTTTGGCATAAATATAGACTCCTGTGGGGTTTCCCCCTGTATTGCTGCAAGTAAAGCAGGTTTTGGCATACGAAACGGATTCGTTCGGTTTCCAACATTGGTTGGCGCAATAGCCCTATTTCTAAACCCCTTCCATCCACCATAACGGTTAAAAGTGTTTTTTATCGTAGAGCCTACTTGAGCGATCTTACTTCCCGCACCTCGAGCCGCCCTTCCCATAAAGTTGGCAGCCCTCGATGCACTATTTGCGAGTGCCTGCGGATTTACCTTATCGCGCACGGCATTTTTGAAAGATCTTGCTGCATTAATCGCTTTTCTTCCTATCGCTCCAAGATTTGCCGAACCCTGTAGGCGTTTAGCAGCATCATATGCCTTAGTGGCGACCCCTTTAATACCGTTTGTTACTCTTGAGTTGCTCATCATAGAATAAGCCTTCTCTCCAAGTTTTCCTGCAGCTTGGGCGGCACTGCCAACCGCTTTCATAACATCCCCAAAGTCGCTCATATATTCTAGTCTTAGATTTTTCCCGCTAAGTAAGCTTAGTAGGAAAAATCTTCTTAAGGGCTCCTCAGCCATCACTTTTCCACTAGTGGAAAAGCTTGAGGTCTCGTCGCAGGCTCCTCAGCCATCACTTTTCCACTAGTGGAAAAGCTTGAACGTTCCCTTCTTCGCCTTAAACCCCGCCTTATGCAGACGCTTCAGCGCCTTCTTGCCCGCCGCGTGCTTCTTGCGGCTAACAATACGCCCCTTCTTGGTCTGCATCAGATCCTTCTTGGTCAGGCCCCCACTGGTGTGCTTGGCCGTTCCGTGGAACACCTGCGCCTTTGTGCCAACTGCGGGAATCTTTGCGCCCCCCTTCATGTGGTGCTCTCCACCCTTCATGGTGTATTGCCCCCCCATCATCTTATTCTGACCACCCTTCATGGCGTGCTGACCACCCTTCATACACTGACCACCTTTCATCTTACGAGTAGAGTTCATTTGTATATTTAAAGCCTAGAAAGAAATCCTCGGACAACCACCAGCCAGGATCTCTTGCTGTAGTTCCTCCATCCTTTTAAGATCATACACCCCCGCAAAATGCACCAAGAAGCATCCTGGCTCCCACAAACGCTGCCCAGGAAGGCCCCTCAAATACGCATTGAACCGCCAGTGCTCTGCCGTAGTTTCTGTCTTTGCGAGATCCGCCGGCACAGTTTCCAGAAGCCTGATCATCGCCGCATTCTCCCACCAAATATGATAGGTGAGATCTGCCTGTTCACCGACACGCCTCCACCAATCACGCAGCCAGCCTGTATTGCGCATGAGCATATTTCCCGAGTTCAGATGTCCGCAAGAATCTATTGTCATGAGCAGATCCTTTTCAGCCGGCAGCAGCGGCACAACTTGATCTTCTAGGCGCAGCTCCGGATTTGTGATCATAACATCCGCATCGGAAAGAAAGACAAGTTCGCCTTCTGGGAGCCGACCGAGTAGCTCGAGAACAAACCCCACCTTTGACCACGGAATCGGTTTCTTCCGGTCCCAGTATTCCTCGCCGCCCTGCACATACTTGTATCCGTGCTTGACCGCATAATCGGCCTTTGATTGTAATGCAGGCGCCAACTTCTTCCGAAAATCCGGACCTATTGCGAGCGTTGCGATGATCATCCCTGCGTTCCCCTAGTGAGAATTCTTTACGCCCAAGAGGTAAATGCCAGAATCAGGCTCTACTGACGCCAAGTGCTGTCCCTGGTGCGGTCGCTGGGCTCTGAAGGATGCGGCATGCGACTATGTGTTTTCCTGCGGGCTCGATCACCAGAATAAATTCCACGTGGGGCAGGGGTGCGGAAAGACGTGGTGTTGGACCTGTGGAAAGAAATACTGCGGCCTCTATACTGATCCGGCTACTGGTCAACGCCAGCCAGGCGCAAAGGACCGACACGATCCCTTTTGCTGTAAGGCAGAGGAGGGATTCAAGCAGGAGGACTACTGTGAAGGGGGGCACAGTTCCCACTGCGCAAAAAGATGGTAGTTTATTAGATGCCATCCACACGCAAAGCGAGATCCGCTAGCGCACGGCTCAGAAGTAACTCGGTCACCAGAAAGCGCAATGCATCTCTGCGGCAACGTATCTCAGCATTTATGGCGAGAATGCCGCAGTTTCACTCGGGCACCGGCGCAGTCATACGCCATAGGGGGAGCACTCGTAAGCGGTAAAAATTGAAGCGGTCGGCCCCCTCGAAATCAGTAACCATGACAATGAAATACCAGAAGAATGCCGACGGCGAGTTTGTCTGCGGCATTTGCCAGGCCACCAAAAAAAACCAGAATACTATGCACTATCATATGAAGAAGCATGAGGGTCATCTCCCTTTCGAGTGTCCGACATGCAAGAAAGAGTTCCTCCATTCGCAGACACTGGCTCTGCATGTGGCCGCCCGACATTCAAAAGAGAGTGCGGCGAATCTCCAATGTCCTTGTTGCCCTTATAAAACTCTTACAAAGGCAAATCGGATTATTCATTTCATGCGAAAGCATTGCGAGGAGGATATCGCGCGGTTCTCCACGGAAGGACTGAAATGCCCCACGTGCCAGAAAGAGTGTAATAGTCATACGGCATTCCTCTACCACGTTGCCACCAGCTGTATTGAACTTCCTGTAGAGAAACAGACAATGCTCCATGGGATTATCATACCGCGAAGTACCATATTAAGTACACCCCCCCTTTAGGGGGGGTTATCTTCAATGATTGGTAGTTCGAAATACGTATCTTATTTCTTTTATTCGGTGCCATGCAGCAAATAAAAGAAATAACGGTATAAAATTGATAAGCTCATGTAGCCTGAATCTTTTTATCACGATGGATGAACTTTCTATGAAAACGCATGCACTTCAAGAGGAGGCTATTCGGCGTTTAAGATATCTTGAAACAGTTCACTGCAGAGATCAGATAAAGGAAGAGGAAAGGAGAAAACTGATTGTAGAAGCCACCCTACAGTTGCGTAAAATCATCGTGGCGAGGGATATTGTGCGACAGGTCCTGGAAGAGGACTTATACGGCTAAACTTCGGGCGCCTTGACAAATGTCTGGGAGACCACCACCAGCTTATAGAGATGAAAGCCGAGGGCGCCAAAGGCCACGAGAAGAAGCATATCATATGCCGGTCGCTCCGTCTTTTTCTCGTGGTAGCCGATCCAGATGAGGAGAGGGGCGATAAACAGCACATGAATGGCATTGACCCAGAAGACCGGAGACTTGGCGAACCAGCGCCCCACAGCCTTGTAGCCGTGATAGATGAGGACCAGAAGTCCCATACCGACAAGAACACTATAGACCCAGTCGGGCGTGGCGGCGCGGTTAAATCCGATCCACAGCAAAAAGGGCACAATGAAGGCGACATGCAGAACTCCTATGAGTAAATAGGGATCCATCTCTGTCTGGAAAGGTGTTTTTTGGCCTCCTATTTGGCCGCCATCTTCTTCAGCGAATCATAGTTGACACTGACATACCATACCACCAAAACAGATCCGGCTATGGCCGCTATCTGATAGAGTTTCATCTGGTATTAATAAATAAAATAGCCTTTACTAGAGGATGCAGCTAACATATAAGTTACCCTGGCTAGTCGTGATAGTCTCTGCAACTGTGGTACTGGCCGTTGCAAATATATACAGGCTAATGAAAGACAAGCAGCTTTTAGATCCTAAATATGAACTGTTTATCGCCTTCGCGCAATCTTCTTATATTCTTGCCGCCCCTATAGGGATGTTTCTATTTTGGCTGCTCAGTTGCAATCAGGTATATCACAGAGAGTGGGAAAAGAGACCTCTGTTGAGTATGTTTGTTGTCTGCACTATCTGGCTATTTGTCGCAGCTCTTATAACCCCCCCAGGACTGACATTTATCCGAAATAAGATAGAAAGTCGTGAAGTGCGCGGGATAATGCCGATTCTTATCCTGGCCTCATTGTATATCAGCACGAAGTTTCAGGTTGATTTCTTACGGGCTCGGGCCATACATAGCAAGGCAAACGACGTGTTTTTTTATGAAAAGAGTTGCAAGGCTTAAAGATTGGCCCGAATCCATTTCTCCACCGCGTCATTGCTCGTGCTCTGAAAGATCTCACTTACCTTCTTGTTCTTCACGATAATGAAAGACGGGATGGATCTCACATTGCAATAGCCACCCGTGTAGGTGTTCTGGTCCACGTCGCATTTCAGCCAGTTCACCTCGGGCAGAGCGGCCTCCAGTGCGGGCATATTGAGTCGCCGACAGGCCCCGCACCAGGTCGCTGTGAAGTAAATCACGGAGAAGGGGGGGACCGTAGTACCCTCGGGGACAGGTTGAACTCCTGTAAGTTGTTCAAACTCTTCCTGTGTCATAAGATACTTCATTATATTGAGCCAGGAGAAACTGCTTTTGACCGGATTAGCGCGAGACTGATTCCGCCTAACGCAGCCACGGCCAAGGTTCCCAGAAAGACAGTGGCGGAGGGATCATTGCCGCCACCGGTCTGAACTGTAATGTTACCATTCTCAATCTTCTGGGCGATCTCACTGAGCGAAGGGATGCCGCCACCCTTTTGCACTGCAGGAGTAGCAGCAGGAGCAGGAGCAGGAGTAGCCGCAATCGCCGTACCAGCTTGCCCCAGGCTAGTCTTTATAGCACTATACGCCTGGGGAAGCACCAACATACTTGTTAGGCCCCCACCAGTCACCGTCGCCAGTGTTCCCACCGTCAGAAACACACTATTGAGAATAGGCTTATAGGATGCTTGTAACTCGACAGGCAACATGTTAATAAGACTATATGATCCTACACTCATCGCACCTATGGCCAGGGCCAGCAAAGCCGGTGTCATCTTCCCTTTAGCGCCGTGACCAATGGGTGTATGCATAAAGGGGACCTTGAATCCGTCCTTCGCAAACGCCGGACTGAACATCTGCACGAGATCAAACACATACCAGGGGTTCAGGACCATTAGATATCCCAGCCACCACAGCTTCGGATAATAGGCGTGAATATAGGTATTTGCGAGCCCGAGCAGGGCTTGTAGGCCCGCCTTTACGCCAAAGTACGTCATCGATCCAGCCGCATACAGATTTAGTCCTGCGAGTCCGAGATAAGAAAGGGGGGGTAAGGGGAATCCACCGGCGAGCACAAATAGCCCAAACCACTGCAGATCAAAGTTTGCGTATTGTGTTATACTACTTTGCCCAGCCGCTGTCACGGAACTTGTTGTTGGAACTCCAAGAAGGCTTGCTGCCGCTGCTGCCATCGCTAATGTTACTTCCGACCTAAATCTTGAAGAGAAGCCCCGCGAATCCATTCACCACGCGCAGAACATTGTGGTTTTTTGCGTAGATTGTTATGCCCGCATTACCCCGATTCGGCACATAGTTCGGGTTTACTACTGTGATTGTTCTTGGCGTGGGAGGCGTGGTCGTGTTATCATAGATTTGATTTCCGTTTGCGTCCAGCAGTGGTCTTGTAACCGTCAATGGCTCATTCGAGTCCGGGCGTAGATTCACCATCAGATTCATATTGTCAATACGGCTGGCATTCAGCGAACCACTAGGCTGCATCTCCTCTGGCCGGAGTGCAAAGCTGTACATGTAAATGAACTGTTTTACATCGGTGGATGTGTGGTATTGAAATGGCTGAACAAGACGAAAATATCCGGCATCTCTCGTGTCAAACCTGTCGTATCCGTCGACTTGTAGGGTAGCATCCTGCATGATATCTCGAGAGAGACCCGACTCATATGAGGACGTTGATCCATAGTTGAACCACTCGTGCGTTGTCTGCATCTGGTCGCGCTGAATGACCCAGAACAGTTCGCGAATAGGGTGATTAAACTCCATGCGGATATTGTGTATATTGATTCCATCGGGCATAGATGTTCGCGGGGTATATTGGATTTGTTCGATCAAATACTCGTGTGTATTCGATACGAACCGCCGCCGCTCCTCCGTATCGAGGTAAACATAATCTCCCCACAAACGAATCTCAGTGAGCTTGGTCGGCATTGGCTGCACGCCCCCACATGTAGCCGTCGGAATAGAGTTGGCGACCATTTGCGCCAGGCTGCGGAGTTTCACGTTAATACGGATGGGATGATACTGCATTGCGAGAAGAGGAAGATAAAGTCCCGGATTCTTATTGAACCAGAACTGCAGTGGGACATAGAGTTTATTAGCGCCATAGTTGTATGTTCCCACGGAACACACTTGTGGCGGAATGGCCTGGGGGGGGGAGTTCAGGCCATCTACACGCCCAATCATGTTATTCAGTGCATCGCGCTGGCCGGCAGGAGTAGACACTGTCGACCAGATCAGCATCCATTCTCCGGTCTGTTTATCAATCTCCTGTTCGCCGATTTCCAGAGATATCTCTTCGATAATGGAAAATCCGGGCGTATTGGCAAAGGTCGCGATAGTTCCATCGGTCATCGTCACATAGGGTAGGACAATCTCCATCACCATCGGTCCAAGGAGGTCTCCGCGCCGAGGAACTAGTGCCGTAAGCCGTTTTCCAAAATCGGGGTCGCCGTCGAAATAGATTTGCTGCGACTCGATGGCAAAGTTCGTGTAGCGGCGATACACCATCTTGAACCATGTTATCTGGGGATTTCCGGTTAAAAATACATCCTGCTTGCCTACTGCGACAAGTTGTAACAGGCCACCTCCACCAGGCATTCTAGTGTGTTGTGCGACTTATTGAGAGGCGAGTATTCTTATCTTGATATAGTAAACGCAACTAGATGAGTAGCCAAGCAAATCAGCAGGAGCAGCAGATACAGAATCTCATTTTTTCCATTGATCCGGTCACAAGACTTCCCTATCCATCCCAATACATCCAAGTGGCAGATGGTCAGGGGACTCGTGTGTGGCAGGATGTTTTCCAGACAATCAGCACGCAATCAGGACAAGGGGGTATTGGATATCTTCCTTCCACGGTTCTTAGAATCATCGGAGCCGCGTCGTCAATCTCCACGATCGTCGCCACGAGTTATTCAACTCTTTCTACCCTCATTGGCAATGGTGGCATACCGGGTAGTATAACGGGCCTACAACTCCAGAGCACAGTCAGCTGGGTCCAGAACGATTCCAAATATATCAGCACGGCGGATCTCACGAGCAGTATGACCCCCTTTTTGAATGGCAGTCTCTCCTACATGTCCAATATTCAGAGCACAGTTATCGGCCTCGGATCCTCACGTTACATCAGCTCGCCCGCACTTATTAGTAGTGTAAATGCAATCAATCTGCAAAATAGGTCTACAGTGGTCGGCCTCGGCAGCTACGGCTATATCAGCACATTATCCCTACAGAGCACTATAGATAACCTGGGGCAAACGGGTTATATCAGTTCTTCCGCGCTCGGAAGCACTGTTAAAGGTCTCTTGTATCCAGCAGCCTTTGGAGGAAGTCTGGGTGTCATGGTGACGGGCACGAGTGACCCCCCCTTTGTGAACTTTAACGGGGCCGTTTCACAATATCTGCTGAGCACGAACTATGTGAATACATCGAATGCATATCTATTCGGCTTTGTCTATGGGTCGGCACTTCCCAGTACCACGAACGGCATAATATCCTCGCTTGGTTCTCTGGGCTATGTGAGCACACAGACTCTACAGAGCACTAGCCAAGGCATCCAGGCCGCCAAACAAAATATCTATATCGATCGTTCTGGCGCAACGAATATTTTCGGATCACAGGTCTTCATATCCTCCGTGGCCGCCATTACCTTTCTCAGCAGTTTCGTCGATTCCACCATCACCTATCAGGGTCAAAACGGCCTGGTGACTGGCGCTGTTACAAATAACTCTAATCTGTATTTTTCATCGGCCTCCCTCCAGTTCGATCGGTTTTCGAGTCTGATTACTGCACAGAGTCGCGTGACGGTCGAGCTGTTCCCCACGTATCAGTTTGACACACTCACTACGGGTTCTCTCACGTCCAAGGCGGTCCCTATGAGCACATTTATTCAGTATGGCCCGACATATTTGAGCACGTTCCATCAAACCCAAGTGGCCGCAATGCAGTCTCAGAATGGCTACTCGAACTTCTTCCAGCAGCCGATTAAGATATCAATCCCTGGCACTCAGATAATCGGATCCTATTCGAATCCATATGTTCTTACGCACACTCTTCCTGGTGCAGTGTCCTATCAGACGAATGTCGGTTTCCGCTCAGGCGGCGTAAACATCTTTTTCGGCTCAACGAACTCGTATTTCCTCACGGTCCAGAATCTATCCTTCTAAGACAGAAGACATGGCTGCGTCGCTGAAAACAGTAGATACGGATGTGATTACCCTCCGACAAATCTATACACGGAGTGCCACTAATGGATACATTCCTGGATCATTTGTTCTTATCTCGGATGGCGGCGGAAACGGATATTGGGGTTCTATTAGTTCCATCTTTTCAGTTCCCTATGACACCCTACAAGATTCATATGGTTCTACCATGATCGCTAGAAATGTGGGGCCTGCTATTAAGTTCAGCACGATAGGAATCCAGGGTCTTTTTACTTCCTATGTTGATAATGTTAATAGCACATTTACGTTTTCTAGTTCCCCACCGCCTGTGCAGGTTGCGATGAATACCGTGCCGACGGTATCACGTCTGGCTGCCCAGCAAATGCCTGGATCCGAGACGATTACATTGTCGTCTTCGCAGTCGACCCTAAAGTTTCTGGGAGTGGGTGATATTCAACTATCTACTGTGACGGATCTGCGGGCCGTCTTCATTTCTATCAGTTCCTTTACGGCGGCGGGGTATGCCGATATATCTAATGTGGCGCGTGCATGGATTCCTAACGGCTATAGCACAACCTCGACCAATGCGGGCTATGCGAGCTTCGTTTCCTCTATTCCCTTTTCGACCTTTTACAATATTGATGAGTATAATGGATACGGATGGGACTGGTCTAGATGCCTCGGCTCCAATATCCCCATGTCGACTGTTGAGACACATCCGAACTATTCCACTGGCGACGTCTATTTCAGCACAGTGAGTTTCACAATGGCCCCCTATCTTCGCTATATACAGCCGAACTCTACAACAAAAATGTTCCTGGAACTCAATCCGAGTTACTTCTTCCAGCGCATGTATCTGGGGACGAGCAGCCCATATCATCTCGTGAAGGAGTTCTCCACGTTTGTGCAGTATGAATCCCCCCGATCCGGTCGGCAGGTTCTCGCCAAGGGATCCTTTGGAGGCTATCTGACCTCGCAGAACTCTAATGCATATACGTCCAACTATTACAATACGCAGGTGAAGCTGGAACTCGATACGGCGGTTCTCACCAGTAATGCACTGCGTGATGGTGCCTATGGAGCTTATTATACGATTTATCACCGTATTCCTGGGGGTATGGCGAATCTGGTGAGTGACGGCTATTGCGGCTATAACATGGGGACTCGCGGCGGCTTCAGTAATGACCAGATTGTCAATGTGGACAACTACAGCGCGCCCATGAACTCCGTCTATCTGCACGTGTATAACCAGGCAGGGTCGGCACCGCCGATGTTGGGGCCGTGAAAATTGGAAACTATGTGCTGTAACTATAGCTTACTTCTAAAACAGATATACGATGGATATTCTATCCTTCCTATACTGTGTATCAAGCGTATATACTGATATCTATGGCACAAAGAAACTCGGCTGTACTACCCATCCAGTTAACCGTATGCGTACCTACAATACCGGTGATGCCCCAGGTATTCAACTCGAAAAGCGCTATGACGGGATCTTTCAAGTTAATGCCAAGTCAATGGAAGAACTCTTAAAGTTTGAAGAAGATCTTCACAATCATTTCATAAGCCAGCGCCAGAAAAAGCTAAATGGAAAACTAAGTGAGTGGTTTACAGTGAGCTTTGATGATGTCAGGGATTTTCTCATCTCAAGGCCCTATGTTGTTCGCCAGCTTTCACTTGAAGAGGTTAATATCATTCAGAATAAATCTGAGAATGATCCTTCAAGCGATGAAGAATGCAACATTATTGTAGAACAAGATAAGGCAGAGATTACACTCTATACACGCTTTCTCGACACATTTCTTAAGGGGTGCATTCCTAGGCGCGTGCAACTCGAACTCTGGGATAAGTTCACGGAGTTATGTAATGCTACAGAGGAGATTACTTATAAAGGAATCGTTCAGTGGCCTACTGGGGTTGGAAAGACAGTTGCAATACTTATGTTAATCGTTATTGCTGCTGAACGCTGCAAACGGCGTGGAACTATCTATAGGGGGCTCTTTGTTTCTCCAAAGAATGATATTCTTAGAACTATTTCTGGGAACTTCGATAAACTCTCTGTATTTGGAATAACAGTATATGACGGGTCACATGGTAAGTTATCAGAGATTACAGCATTTCCAAGTGATCAGCATATTCTTATAGTGGCAACTCAAAAGGCACTTACCGATAGGCTAAGCCTTCAACGCCTTCCACCGATTCTGCATGTTCATTATGACGAGGTGCACCGGATCACTGGCGAGCAGTATTTCATGCTTCTTAAAGAAATGCTAGCGACATGGAACACGAACTTTCTCACTGGGACATCTGCGACTCCATTTACATGCAGTCCCTCTCAGCGTGAAAAGATAACTGAACTCTTTGGAAATCCCTTAAACTTGCTTCACAGGTGCGGCGTTGATGAGGCAGTGAACGAGGGGTGGATTGCTAAACCCCGCTTCATTGTCAGTATTCTTCCACCGATTGATAATACTGATGCTCATTTACGGGGAACAGTTGAAGCACTTGGTAAGTATATTCGTCTTAAGGGAGTGGATGGAAAGTTCATTTGCTATATTGAAAGCAGCACTGCGGATGTGCTAGCTACTGCTGAGATTGCTAGAAAGATCCTTCCTTGGGCAAAGGTCTATACAGCGGTAGATGCGCAGAGAACTGATAATGAGTTTATTACTGATCCAATCGATAAGACACCAAAGATCCTCTTTGCATGCCAGAGATATCGTGAAGGATCTGATATTCGCGGGCTTGAAATGACAGCAAAACTTATGGGTAATACATCTGCCGCCTATATTCTTCTTCAGATCTGTGGGAGGGCTGGGCGCATTGATGGGCAGCCTGACAAGGAGGGGTGGTGCCTTCTTATTCGCCCGAGTGAGAAGGGGACATCTGAACAGGATGTGCTTGATTCAATTCTCTTGGATGTTATTGAATTCTTAGGAAAGTCAAATAAAGTCCTCACAAAAAAAGAGACTGAAGATCTCCTGCGAACATACATTGGAGATGTTTCTTTGAGTGGGACTACATGCAGCCTTGAGGAAACAATAGAGCGGGTTCAGGCAGCATACATTCGTAAGGAGTATGCGACGCGGGCGCCCAAAGAGAAGTATGCTCTAGTTCGTGCTGCTAATAAGGAAATGGGTATTATCTCTGAGGATGACTATTACGCACGTCGAACGGTAATAGTTGAGGATCCAAAGACATATTTCAAGGACTGGTGGGTCTCTTGGTATCATTTCTTTGGTGTTGATACAAGTAACTTTCCACAAACGAAGCCTGAGTGGACTCGTGCATGTAAAGAGCTGGGACTGACATCATGGCAGATGTATAAAGAACATAATATTCCAACTCTACCTCCTAATCCTCGCTACATGTATGAGGATTACACAAACCCTATAAAGGAGTTTGAGGTTGAAGACGAGCATGAGTGGTGATTAGCGCAGGTCTTCTAATGGAGAATGAAAGAGCTAGTAGCCTTTAACTGGCTCCAGGAATCAGACGCTGAATGGCCTCCTGCGCCTTCGCCTTATACGTGGCGATTTTTGCGTGCTTGTGCCGAATTTCATCAAAATCTGACTGGAGTGTCTGTTGTTCGGTGAGAGGGGGGAGTTGTACTTCAAGAGATAGCACAGAACTTGAACTCAATTTGGGTTGAGCTGTTCCTTCTGCAAATCCCTTTATGTCGTCCTGAATATTTTTCAGCGAGTAATATAGGATATCATCATTCTTAATTCCGGTACCCTTAGGGTGAATCGTCATTCCATTGGTTGTAATCCACGATTTCACCGGATATCTGGAAACGTTTCCAGCATTCGCACCAACTTGAGCTATTACTACAGTGTATGCTTCTTTGTTATGGGCATTATGATATCCCATAGGCGATACTCCTCCACCAATAACTGGTACATCACCGCCTGCGAGGTCTTCCTTTGTTAGACTTTTTCCATTGCGAATCTCGCAAACCTCCCCCAACTTTACACGAGCCTGTCCGCGCCCCATTTCCTTCACCTGAAACATCATCTGCTTCTCAAGGATTTTCAGTGCGACCTCCTCCTGCTGTGCAAGCCCCACCCAGCCGTCAATGGCTTCTACGATCTGCTGCTGGCGTTCAAGGGAGGGGAGAGAAATAGGGATATCTCTTACTGTTCCACGAGAGATATGCCCAATTGTTGTCTTTGTCGTGTTTGTTTCAATATATGATTTAACTAGGGGAGAGCCAAGCATATAGAATACAAACTTCTTAGTGATTTCGTTGTCGATGCTAATCTTGGCACAATCTTGGTTGAGCCAAGCAGTTTCTGTATAATTCCAAATACCGTGCTCTCCTGGAGAACCACCAAGCACAATAAGCATATCACCTTTCTTTACTCGATACTTCTCATCAAGTGTCGTGGTAATTTTCTGGTGAATTGCGGGATATTCAACAGATTTTGCCTTAATATTTTTTGTCTTAATCACTGGAACACCATCTACACCATAGTCTTCAGAACTCACCATAAATCCGAAAGTAATATCTGAAGCAATATCACTTAGTTTCTTTACAGAATATCCCTCCACCTCCACTGCACTCTGTAGCAGATACTGCTTGTAGTTGAGCGAATAGTGCTTTGACCGCAACTCCTCCAGGGTAGCCTCCACAAGTGGCTTCTCATCAAGCCCGATGAAGGCTACATTCGTTGTGGGACCAACGCCCTTCTGAAAGACCATCATAGAGGTCTTAGTGCCCGTATTAAGGAAAGAACCAGACGCAATATCCACAACATACCAAATCTTGTACTCCTCCGCAATCTTCTTGCGCAACTCCACGCACTTCTTGGTAGCGCCAAAGAAGAAGCCCTGGGGAAGTACGATTGAGCACACACCACCATCGGCTGAAAGCGTGGCCATAGCGAGCTGAACACCAGCAGAGACCTTGTCGTCGTCTTCAATGCCGATACTCTGAATCTCCTGGTTAACAAAGAACTTCTTGCTTGTGGAACCATCCTCAGCCTTCACCTTCTTGGAATAAGCGAACTTATAGTCCTTACCCTTGCTCTTATCACCACCATACGGAGGGTTCATGAAGCAATAGTCAATCGTGAGGCCATTAAATGGAGCGCACGCGCCAGTCGTAATTGGCTCGGTGAACGAGTTAGATCCACGAATCTTATCACCGTTGAATGGAACACCTGTAAGAATTAGCATATTCAGAAGAGTAGTAGTCACGCTCGACAAGTTCATGTCCTGGCAGTAGACAGAGGCCGATTCCTTCTTCCAATCGACAGTATTTCCCAGGACCCCTTTTACCCCCTTTACAAACTCTGCAGGAAAACCGCCAGTACCACAGAACCAGTCCGCAAATGTGCAAAGGGTTCCATCAGCCCTGCGCAGATTCTTCTTAATATCGTATGCAAGCTTGAATGCCAGCTTACAAATCGCGCGATTCGTGAAATACTGACCCTCATCGGACATCGTACTCATGCCACGCCCCAGCATGTATTCAAAGATATCCCCCAGCGTATCGGTCTCCTGCAGAATCTTCAGAGAGATGCGATTGATTTGATGAACAATCTCGTAGACAATATCAGCCTTCTGAATTTCGTGCGGAGTAAAGAAGACCTTTGTCTTAGGACGCTTACGAAACTCAGAAACGCCCTTCTTTATTGTCTCAAAGAGATCATTATCATTCTTAAGGCTCGCAATATATGACCAGCGGCACTCCTGAGGAAGACTGAGAGTATCTGCCTGTTGCTCAATAAGACGATATGCAAAGAAGAAGATCATGTGCTTAAGGGCATTCTCTGGATTGAGACCAGCCTTGTTCCATAGAAGGTTGTGAAGATCCTCAAAGAATGCCGGCAAGGTCTCCTTTGTAATCTCTGGCTTCTGCTGTGTAGCACGAATAGCCTCATTTACCTTGGTCTCAATCACGGCAGTGAGCACTGTATTCTGGGCACAATCAATCTTCTTCGCCTTGTGTGTGTCAAATCCACTCTTCTGCTTGAAAACCCTCGCACACTTCTCACAAGTATAGGTTGGCATTTGTATGATATACCGGGGTGTGTGAAAAAAAGTTATAAATTTTACCGAATCCAGGTGAATGGTCGGTCGGGATGCGTTACCTAAAATCGGTAAGTTTGGACATTATATACCTACTCGCACTCATGCTCCTCGAAACATTCCTCGCAGAAACTGCTAGAGCACTTTTCGCACTCTTCTTTTGCGCAGGCCTCGCACATATTGTCCCCACATTCATCGCAGAATACGAGGTCGGCCTCGTGAATCGCCTTGTCCTCTTTGCAAATATCACATGTAGTATATTTTTTCGCGCAGCCCCACTGGGTATAGGTGCCGCACAGGTATCCGTCCACTGTATCTGTTCCGCAGTCTATGTCTTCACAGACTTTCTCCTGGCAGTTGGCGCATTCATGCTCGGCAGGCTCTTTACATATATAGCATTTGGCCTCCGACATTTCTATAGGTTAGTTCACGGTACCAGTGGGTAAAATTTTAACGTCAGCATGACGTGTAGTTGGCTACCAACCACACGACATGCAGAGACTATGGGCATTTAACTATGTAGGCCCCCTCAGTATTGGGGGTAGGGGATGGAACGATGTGCAATGTGGAATGAAACACGGCATGTGCGCCTCAAATAATGCTCGAGATCTCAAACGAGGCGACTGGGTCATCATCTCTTCGCTGATCTACAGTGGAGTAAGATGGTTTATCATTGGGCGCATCTTGAGCGAGAATCTCGGGCGAACAACCCTATGGAGTGTTTCGGGCGGCTGCGAATGGGAGGATAGTTACAAGTATCGCCGTGTTACCATCCCACTCAGCACGAGCAACCCAGCTGTGCAGGAGATTCTTACTGGGTATACGCCCCGCCAGATCTCTGATATGTTTAGCACGCATCACTGCGCTGGAGGACCAGATAAGAGGCATTACATGAAGGTCTTGAAGAGTTTCACGCGCGACAAGCGGTTCAGGCTACAGAGAGCACGACCCCCTCCCTCCGCGCCAGCTCCTCCGCCCACGGCTCCAAGCGCCCCTGCACAATCGCAGTAGGACGATATGGCCATGGGCACAGATACACAGCATTCGGCCACTTCCCTTGCCGCTTCCACCCCACATGTTTTTCACCCCGCCGTCCAAAGAACTCCCAAAAGAATCGCTGCCCTGCAGCATTCTCTGCGAAGTTCGCCCGAATCTCAATCTGCCGCCGCTGGTCTGGTGAAGTGGATGCCAGAGGCCATTCTGCCTCCAACTTGGCACACAGACCCTTGTAAAACAGGAGACATGCATCCATCCTCCACATCGTCGCCTGAAAGCTGAATCCATAGGTGTCCGTGGGGGTAATCTCCGCCCACTCGTGATTCACGTCCGGTCCACCCGGGCCTGGGCACGGCATTAGCCTCACGGAAGCGACATCGGACCGCGTGAGAAACTCAATGGCGTCGGCGATGGCCTGGGGATCTGCCTCACGTTCCAGAAGAAAGTCCTCCTGCATGGGCAGCACGAACTTGAAGCGGCCAGTCAGTGCAAGGGCGCGGATAGCCGCCGTCCGCGAATCCAGGAAGCCGGCCTCTGAAGGTTTCAGTGGGATCAGCGTCACGCCCATCGCCTTGACCTCCTGGCATACGGGATGATCAGGCACCTCCGTGGCGAGATAGAGGGGCATTTGGAGCCATGACGCATACCGCTTCACCAGGGCGAAATGGAGCGGCAGCATATAATAGTATTTGGGTGTGGAGTTCACTAGGTATGCACAGTATTCCATTCTCTATAAAATCCGTGCGAAATGTTTAGGTTCAATCGGCGTGATGCTCATTTTCATGGCAATGTTTATGCAGAACCTCAAGATTCTCATAATCCGTGCGACCCCCCTTGCATCTGGAGATAATGTGATGCCCGTCATTCCGCTGATGCTCCAGAATAGGCTCCCCACACGCCTTGCACTTGTATCCCTGCTCCTCCAGCTTCTTTTTCTTCTGTGCAGGTGTAAAAAGGCGCACATCACTGCTTTTCTCGGCAATGGGGCGGAACTTCTCGTCGAGATACTTAATAAGCTGCTTCTGAAATGTGGCGTTGCGCGAGTTCACGCCCAGCAGTTTGCAGAGATCATTCGGATCCTTTGTGATGATATCTTTTACTTCCCTACAGAGCTCCGTCGCGCAGCGCTTGAAATCACTCACTGTCTTGAACCAATAGGTAAGCCTACCGAGAATAATAAGAAGCGGTACATCCTTGCTCTTGTCAATAAGACTGATTGTCCCATCGCGCAGAACATTGCGATCCTCTAGCTCGGTATATATCTTTCGGACATGCGCCAATGTCCTATTGAACTGCTCGGTCATTTCTTTTGACTTCTTATCAATCTCATCCGTGGTCTTTCCAAGAACATCATCATTCCACTTTTTGATAAGATCTTCCAGGGACGAAAATGCGGGAAGAACTTCATAGTGGCTGAGACAGAGGAGTCTCTTCAGCTTCACCTCCAGCTGCCCCCGCTCACTCTTGTCACTATTGAAAAAGAGCGTCTTATACCACGAGTTGAGATGCGTCTCCAGGACATACTTGTTTAGATGCGAATGAATAGGAATCATTGTCTCGAAGTTGTTCAGAGGCTTGCCGGCCTTACTGAGGCGCGTCCACAGCAGTTTCAAAGCTGCAGGGTTATTGGCCGTCTCCTGGTCGATAATATTAATATCAAACTTATAGTTCTTGATGATATCCTGTAGATCCATTGGAAGATCCTCAAAATACTTTCCCACATAATCACGCAGCGGGCTCGTATCCCAGTCAACGGATGATACCCGCTCAATCTTGAACTCCTTATTAATAAACTTGAATACTGCCTCGCACCTATGTGCTCCGTCAAAGACTTCGTCTACCCTCTTTTCACTTTGGCGAATGATATAAATGGGGGCGCACTTCCACTGCCTGCTCACAGTATCAATCATTGCAATATTATCCGACTCATCCCAGCATGGCTTGCGTTGCTTAGGACCACGCGTAACAAACATATTCATGTTCATCCGCTTCGCCATATCCTGATCGCATCTAAGTTTCAAAGTGATCGCGTCCATCCTATAAGTGATCAGTGCTAAGGCTTTAGGTCGGCACGAAGTGATCACTTGCCCAGCGAGGCCTAAGGTCCTCTTGACATGAAAGCATAAGACAATGCTCGCACGCAATCCAAAAACTGGAAAGGATATTCGCATTATGACGATGGAGACATCGGTGTGGAGGGACCAGAAGACACTGGTCTGGTTCGACGAGGTGCCGGTAGCGGCGGCCTGGAATCGTTGGGATGTGGGGACAACCTCGACGGTGACGGCAGAAAAGCTCTTGGCCGCGGGGATTCAGCTCGATGTAGTAGTCTGCTTGGACGAGGGGGCGGAGGCGTGGCTGCAGGCGGGCCATTGGCGCAAGTCGCGTCTTGTGGTTGTTCCTCGTAGGCTCGTGACGGCGATGGGTATGGACAAGCTTCTGGAGCTGCGAATGAACAATCTGCTGTGCGTTGACGAAATGCACGAGCTCTATCCCTTTACAGGGGCTGCGTGGGATGGGACGGTCGAGGATGCCAAGGCACTGATTGCTCTCGTTCTCCATTTCGGCCGGTCTTTTCCCGTGGCTTCGGACCGCACAGCCTTTGCGGCCATGCGCGGCTTGAGGCTCCAAACAACCGTGGAGCAGCCGAAGAAGCTGTGGCTCGTCACGCAGTATTACCGACCGGATGCGGCAAAGCGGCGTGTGGAGATTGATGCCTGTCTGAAGAAGAATCTGGAGTGCGACGTCATTGATCGCGTGGTTCTTCTCAACGAGAAGGCCATTGCGCCCCCCCATCCGAAGATCATGGAAAAGGTTGTAGGAAAGCGCCTCACCTATGCAGCCTTGATTCGCTGGATTTATGAGGAGGCCCCTGCCGATGTCATGGTGGCCTTTGCGAACGCCGATATTTTCCTCGATGCGGCGAGCTGGCGCCTCATATGGTCCACGGATTTGGATACCCAGGCCAAGTTTCTCGCTCTGCTTCGTTGGGATGTGGAGGATATTACCGCAGAGGGGATCAAGGCCGCCAAGCTCTTTGGACCGAGACCGGATTCCCAGGATACGTGGGTAGTGAGCGCGGCGGCGGTGAAGGCGGTCACCTGGGACTGGGCTGCACTCGATTTTCCTCTGGGTCAGGGCGGCTGTGATAATGCTATTACGCTGGAGATGTTCAAGAAGCGTTTTCTGGTGGCGAATCCTGCGCTTACTCTGAAAACCTATCACTATCATTCTAGCAAGGTCCGCACCTATGATCCACGGGATATTGTAGACAAGCCGACCTATCTCTATATTCAGCCAACGGGTCTGCATGATATGCGACCGGTCATGGATCTGGGAAAGCCTGCGCGCGTAGTGACGCACAAGCCGCTGCGGCGACGGATCAAGGGGCCTCTTTCGGAGGCGCAGGCCCGCACCTTTTGCACAATGGTGAAGCGGACTACGGAAGATAAGATTGAGCTGGATCCAGTGGGAGATAATATGTGGACACCAGAACCTACAAAAATATATGGAATGAATGATGTATTTCAGACACGTGATGGACTTGTGTATTCGTATGATTCTCTCTTTGTAGGGAAGAGCAGGGCGTCATCGGAGGCATGGGCGGACTCGCAGCTGAGTAGTATGGCCGCCTCACTTCCTGTTGAGCATGCAGTGATTGCCCCTCTCCCTGACGCAGTGGCCAAGGATCCGGCAAAGTTTGTTTTACAGTATTTGGGGAAGGTGTTATTGATGCGACAGGAGAGCACGGCAGCGGAGGGCGCTGGAGAGTTCTGGTGCCCCAAGGCCAAGGGATTCATCGATGCCGTCCAGCAGTTCAACTGGCCGTCAAGGGAAGTACCAGTTCTCTCACGCGATGAGAATCTGCAGACATGGTGCAAGGCTGCGTCAATGTGGCCCTATCAAGACTCTATCACGGCGATGCCAACATCCGAAGAAATAGATGCTCTTCGCCAATCTCTTAAAAACTGGGTGCCGACAGTTGAGGGAAAGAAGCTTGTGCTCGTAATGGATGGGGCCTGGATTACGGATGAAATGGCCGACAAGTTTGAAGAACACTTTGAGGTGAAACTTCTGTGGCCGGGCAAGACGAGCTTGGATATTTGTATTGATGTCATGCGCGGGGCCTGGGGTCTCGTGATGGCCTCGAAGGAGTTCGCACCGTGGACCTGGGTTCTTCCCGAGGATGCGCGCGTTTGGGAGATTCAGTCGGAAATGCAGCCAAATGCGGACCAACTACATTTGTCTGCGGCAGCAGATCTGGATCATCGCCTCGTTATTGTTGCAAAGGGTGTTCCGAACCAGCGCGAGAAGGATACGGTGCTGAAGAAGATTCTGGGCGATATGGATATTAAACAGGACCAAAAGCCCGTGCTCATCATGCCTTCCTCTCAACAGGGATTCTATGGGCATGCCGGCGATTCCTTCCGCGAAACGGCTCGGCTCTGGGCCAAAAAGGGCTATGTGACTATTGAGGAGCGGCCCGTCAGCCAAGTCTGGCTGGGCGGGGTCGGTGAAACTCTCTTGTATGATCGACCGACCCTCCAATGGCTGCAGCAGGGACCAAAGGCGGAGAGTTTGTGGAAGCATGCCCTATTCGGGAATCCCGCGCCGCCCGCAGGCGGCAAGTCCTGGAGTTTCTGGCCGCGTCGTCCGGAACTGGTCGAGGAGCTCGTGGCAGCAGGCCTCCCCACCAAGTCCTTCGAAGCGCGTGAAAAGGGCCTCGTCTTTTACGGGCGCTCCGAAAATGCCGTGCAGCGCGAGAGGCGCACTAAGCTCGACTGGGCCGTGGCATGTGATGATTTCTCCCACCACATTTCCAGTGATAAATATCCATATACGCAAAAGGAATATCTGGAGCTGCTCGCCAATGCCAGGTTTGGCCTCTGTCTAGCCGGCTATGGTTACAAGTGTCACCGAGAGATTGAGTGCATGGCGATGGGCTGTGTGCCGGTCGTAGCGCCCGAGGTGGATATGACGAACTATGCGGATCCACCAGTGGAGGGTCTGCATTATTTCCGTGTAGAAACGCCTGAGGAGGCGAAGGCGGTTCTGGCAACGACCGCCGAGCGCTGGATTGTCATGTCGGTCGCCTGTCGGGATTGGTGGGAGCGGAATGCATCCGTAGAGGGAATGTGGGAGCTTACCCAGCGGCTTTTGAACTAATGATACCGTTATTTCTTTTATTTGGTGCACGATACCGAATAAAAGAAATAAGATACGTACTTCGAACTACCAATCATTAAAGATAACCCCCCCTAAAGGGGGGGTGTACTTAATATGGTATTTCGCGGTACCTTTTTAGTGTCTTACGTTTTTTCTGTTTTTTCGTTAGCCTTTTACGCGTCCCTCCATTCTGGTCAGCATCTCTAACAAAAAATGACCACTTACCCTTGCCGTCATTAAAACATAAAAGGCCATCAAGATCTGTAGCAGTAACTGTCTCGCTCTTTTTACCCTGTAGGTCTTCTATTGTTATATCATATGTATCTTTATCATTTTTTTCAACCCATTCAATCATTGCCTTATTTCGAGATAGTCTAAACTGAGCCTTCATGATATTGCGATCTTCAGTGGCTATAAAATATGTGTTTCCAACGTATAGGTTTGGGCTTTTACTAAACTCTTCAAATGTCACTGCCCTACGATGAAGAATATCATCATATCCTTTATTACCTGCCTCATAAAGTTTTCCCCCCGCAGCACCCATCTACCGTGAACTGCGGTATTAAGTAGCGCGGGGCTGCTAAACGGGACGAATCACTCTTAAAATAGTTCACTCTAGGTAGAATGGCATCTGTTGCGAAAATCATTGATAACTCGCTGGCCAAGCTGAGAGAAGAATATTCAGTACCCAAGGGATTTCGTAGAACAAAATCCGGGCGTGGTATATTAGGAAACTACGGGTTTTCTAAGCACAACCCACTCACATCTAGCGTTGCAGGTAGACTCGTATTAGATCCATCAAGAAAGATCTGGAAGGAAATCAAAAATAGTGTTGGAGTGAAAAAAGTATATAATACCCGTAAAGCTGCGTTAAAATCCCGTTTGAATCGGTATAACTCCATGAAGCGAAAGAACGACCCTTTGGCGAAATATTTCAAACGAAGCGTTAAAAATCGGAATCTGCGCCCGAGTAGAAATGGTTCCGGTTCTAGCGCATTAATCTCTGCAAAGGACTGGGAACTGATTGAATCTCTGCGAAATGCAAAATATGAACTCGATCCGCAGCTTGCAGAGAAATATTTAAAGGATGTTGATCCAGAACGGTATGAAAAAATCAAGCAAAAGCTTGAAAGCTATTACATGATGCATGGAGATGAACTGGATCCCGAAATGTCTGAAGAAGAGCGCCAGGAGCGGATGGATGCGATATTAATGACGGCTCTTAGGCGATAATATGACTCCGCCAAACAGATCGAGTCATCTTCATCTTGCCCGCGGGGCCCAGTAGGCTGTGGATCCTTTAAGGGACCGAGCCCCCCGTAGAGTTCGGGGCAGTTCATGCGCATATGACTACTCTCGCCGCAAATAGAACAGGCACTCATTTTGGTGTAGGCGGAGGAGTTTGTTCGGCTTTAATTTTAAGCTCAGGCTTCTTCCACGCCCTGTATTTTACTGGGGGTGGAATAGGTTTAAAAGGAAGAGGTGCGGTCCGATACTTACCAATAGGTTGCCATGGCCGATCGGGTATCCACGGTAGCATTCTAATCTAAACGATTAAAACCTATCCGTTTAGATGAACAGGCTTGACGGCAATGTAGAGCTCCTCGACTCTTTTGGCGATGATCTAACGGTGGTGAATGCGGCCCGGGTGAGTTTCGACAAGGAGTCGACAACGATGGAGCCCCGTGATGAGAAGTTGATCAAGTATCTTGCAAACCACAATCATATTAGCCCGTTTTTTCACCCTCAGCTCCGGTTCCGTCTGAAGATGCCGATCTATGTGGCTCGCGAATGGTTTCGGCATACTGTCGGCTTTGCGCGAAATGAGGTCAGTCGGCGCTATGTAGATGATCCGCCTACATTCTATCTGCCGCGTGAAGAGGACATGCGTGAGCGTGATGCAAATATCAAGCAGGGGTCCAAGCCCACTCCTATTGAGGAGGCCGCCCATTATCGGGATTTGATGAAGCAGTTTCACCGCCAGGCAGAGGAACTGTACACGGTTCTTTTGGAGGCAAAGCTGGCTCCTGAAGTCGCGCGTGGGGTTCTGCCCCAGTCGATGTATACTGAGTTCATTGAGACGGGGAGCTTGTCGGCCTATTCCCGTCTGTGCAAGCTTCGTATGGATCCTCATGCCCAGGCGGAGATTCGGGCCTATGCCGCAGCAGTATCCGAGCTGATTGAGAAACGTTTTCCCGTCAGTTGGCGCGCGCTGCATCCCGAGAAAAATGAAGTGACCCAGTAGAAATGTCCAATCGCGATTTCAGCCATGTGAATCTTACACAGAAAAAGGCGGCACAGACGCAGTATGCGGCGTCGGTTCGGAACACTGTGGCGCTCGCCAAGATTCCTGGATTCATGGTGAAGGGTGGAGTGCCGTGGGCCAGCACGGGTATTGAAACCGTGCGCACGGGTGCAGAGGCTGTGGGTGCGACAGTGGCCACGTCAGGCGGTGTGGCGGCGACTTTAACTCAGAATGACGTGGCTAACTCTGTAAAAACAGGGGTGAATGCTACCTATAATGTTCCTGCAGCACTGGCGCAGGGCCTGACGAGTTAGTTCTCCGCATCCGAATCTGGATGAGCCACGATAGCATCATCTTTTAAGCGCCCCATATACTTGAACTTCATATCATAGAGTTTGTCCTTCTTGGGATCCAGGTAGAACAAACGCCCATCCACTTCTTGTTTCCGCACCTTGATATGGATGACAGTGTCATTCGTGGCATCTACCGGGTTTGTCCCTACTCGTGCTAGAGGCTCATCCGTCACAGTCTTTTGCACAGGTTCCCTTTTTTTACGCACAGTTTTTGGCTTGACCTCGACTTCAACGGGCTGAACGGGCTCAGGAGCCTTTGAAATAGTCTTAACCTTTCTTGCATTCGCGGGTAAGGGCGCCGGCTCCACTGTCGTAACACCCTCATACGCCTCAGCAACAGCCTTCCGAACCTTGACCATGTTCTCCTCACTAATCCTGCATCCGCTCTCAATCTTTAAACGGAACCACGCCCCGTCATAGATTCGACTCCAATATGGCACTGGATCCGTAACGCGCCCCATCAAATACGATGGATGAGGCCCGCCAATCGTTGTCCCCCGAATATCCTTCATCTTCTCTAAAGTCTTTGTCTCCTTCGCCGTGCAGCCATCACAGAGATCTCCCGACCTAGTAATCATCGGGCAGCGCAGAGGAATATGAAATAGCCCTCCATCTTCAAAGGAGAGCATATTTACACCCTTTGGCCCATCCTTAACGTAACGCCCAAGACACTGCGACATGGTGTAGCACACCTTTTCGCCATGCCTGTGATAAATTTTACGATGTAGTATGCGCGGAAGCTCGTATAACATGCAAGAGATTCCCTATCCATATGCCCCACAATACTTTTCGGCGATCGGCATTAGTCTAATGCTTACTAGTGTGGGCTGCGTCCTCTATAATCCATCTGGAAGCGAATGGAATACACTCTTTGTATTCTCCATTCTCAGTATCTTTATCTCAATCGCCTTTCAGTTTGTGAACTTTGATGCTGCGCATCTAAACTACCATAACTAAAGATTAAGAGATGCCCTGCGCAAAATGTCTAGCGACGCCAGGCTACCACAACTTTGTCAACTTTGCAGAGTTAAATGGGACCAAACTTTTTTACACGGCCCCCGCAAAGACCCAGGATTTCAATGAAGACGGCACTAAACTCGCAAACATTAAGATCCATATTGCTGAAGAAGCCAAGCAAAAACCATGGATATGGGTGCTTGATTGCGGTAATATGGCCTTTCACCATTATACAGAAGTCTCCTTCAATATTGGGATTCTCGATGTTCTGGCGAATGATCCATACTTAAAAGAAATATGGATCATGCAACCTAATATGTGGATATACGGAGTTCACGGATTTTTCAAAACATTCTCCAGCGCGTCGATTTTGAATAGGGTGTCCTATTTTGACGGATCTACGCTTGAACTTCTGGAGAGCTTTCAGAAAACAGGGCTCAAGGGGGCTGCAACACAATGGCTCGTCAGTCAATAGACAGGCTGCGGGCAGATGGATCTGTGGCATTTGTCCAGCGCGGCATCCAGAAATAGGGGACATTCACTCTCATAGTCTCCTCTCCATATAAATCCCTATAGAGCATACGATAATAAGACTTTTCGGCTGTCGTATCAATCAGAGCCCAGTTTGTCCCGGATAACTTTGCCTCTGCCATATCCTGGGCGATCTGATACCATGACTGCCCCTCTCCACTCACACCATCCGAAAAGGCCTCTTTTTTCCGCCAGAGAACTTCTTTCGGTAAAAGGCCATCGTCAAATGCCATCCTCATGAGCCACTTTTCTACCTGCGTTTGTTTAAAGGGTTGCCGCAGCACTGTGGCGACACTTCGCGCAACGGCCACAAACTGCTTATCCAGAAAGGGTGTCCTCGGCTCCAGACCATGTGAGGAAATGCAGCGATCCGAGCGCAGCACATCAAACTGATGAATGTCGGTAAGAAGACGCGTTACTTCTGCCTCATATGCATGTGGAGAGGGGGCGTTGAAGAAATACAGATATGATCCCCAGACTTCATCGGATCCGTCGCCATTAAAGACTACCTTGGCCTCCGATCTCTCCGCGATAACTTTCCCCACAAGCCAGTTCCCTACAGAGGCCCTCACCGTCGTCGTATCATATGATTCAATGTCACGGATAACATCGGGTATAGCATTAAAAAACTCTTCAGCGCTCATGGTAATCTCAGTGTGTTTCGAGCCGATCCATTGAGCCACAATCCTGGCATAATGAAGATCCTGACTACCTTTCATCCCGATACTGTAGGTCTCCAGAGGAGGTGCACCGGCCTGTTGAAGCTCCTTTGCCACAAGCGCCGCGATCAAACTACTATCAAGTCCCCCGCTCAGTAAAGCAGCCACCGGCCTCTCAGTCAGCAGCCGCTTTCGCACAGCCACAGTAAGAGCTTCACGAACCGCCGATGCCGCCTGCATTTCGTCGTTAAACTGGGGATTCTTGAGAAATGGCACAGTGTGGTATGCCTTATATTCGGCAATAGTCTGCCCCTGAATAACCTGATAATGCCCGGGCAAAAAGGCCTTAATAGATTTGCAGACAGGTGTCAAGGATTTTATTTCAGAGCCGAAGAATCGGCGTTCTCCATCTACACCTGTATAGAGGGGGCGCACACCATAGGGATCTCGCGCGACGATAATGCGCTTAAGCCCCTCATCAACGATTACTATCGCAAAGACCCCGTCAAGGCTGCGAAAAAGTTCGTCCAAGGGTATTTCCAGTCGGCAGAAGGTCTCATATAACTCTCCGAGAATCTCACAATCCGAGCCCGACCGATTTTTCAAGTCATACTGTATTGCCAGCTCTTTCCAGTTGTATATTTCTCCATTGCAGATCCAGCTCACTTGACCCCTTTGCATGGGCTGCATACCGGCCTCGTTCAAGCCATTAATGGCGAGACGGGTAAATCCAAGCGTGCAGCTGTTCTCATGCATATTGATAAGATGTAGACCCTCAGGTCCACGGGCTGTCAAGGTTTTTAGACACTGTTCAGCCAGGGGCGTTGCAGGACCTAGACAACACCATATGCCACACATCTCTAAGAAATCTGTGGTATATGTTTAGATGGATTCCAGTGACATTCTCCGTAAAAAGCAGACTCAGACTATTTTCAACTACTACAAGGCAACAGAATACTCACTGGTCCCCACGTGCAACTACAGCACCGTGAGCAGCATTACGAGAACGTATTCACCCACATACCCCAACTATGAAGTGCGCCAAGAGGTTCTGGAGGGCACGAAGGCCTATCTCAGCACGCCATATACGATCTGTGGTGCTAGATGAAATCCTGTAGACGCTTCGAATGAATGTGCAGATTCGCGATCGGCCACTCCTTTCCGTCTTTATCTATTAATAATGGATACAGTCGGTCGGCCGCATCTTTTCGCCACGTATACATAAACTGATCAGGGCGGAACTCGGCGTCCTCGTTAATGAAGCCTGGACCTCGTTCGCCATTTCTCGGATCCTCTCCACCCAGGTATTGACCGTAGGCCATGGCATCAAACGCACAAGGGAATTCGGAGTTCTCGGCGCAGTGACGGAACTTTTCTGAAACGAGTCTCGCACCACATGGCACTACTGGGAGAAATGAACACGACTCCTCATTGTCCATCCAATATTCTCCTCCACGTTGCATTTCATCAATCGTGCTGGGTGCTGACGCTAGAAAAAACATGAAGTCGGCAAGTGCCTGGGGTTTATTGCAATATACGATAGAATAGCACATGTGAATCCGCAGTTTCGTTTTTGCCTCACCCTGAAATGGTGCTGAGATACCCTTGCAGGTAGATCTGAATGCCGGTAAAAGCTGGGAAATATTGTAATATAGCGTATTATCATTTTCCAGGTGGACGAACTCGGTGACCCCTTTCCAGGTGATCCAATCATAGAGTACAAACAGGCGCTCGGTAGTAAACCGCCAGAAGCCATTCCGAAATGTCGTATCCAGCCGTGTTGTTATATTAAATCGCTCGTGTTCGGGGGTTCTAGGAATAGTATCAATCGTTACCCATTCTTCCCCCGAGTCGTATGTTTCTCTAGGGATGGTTGTGCATAAGAAGATGATTGGCGCAGAGGGATTCCATCTGCGCGCCTGCTGAACGGCAATACGCGCATAGTCCGGGGGCGCGCCCCCAATATGAATAAAAACAATAGGGATTACGATAGAGCTCATTCTAACCAATGTCGGTAGTGGAATCGCCCCCCTTTGACGCAGTGATTCCCTTTCATCCCAAGGACGCAGATTTACTCTCCTATTGCATTCTCAGCCTTCGCCGCTATGCAAAAGGGCTGCGCCATATATATGTCGTGAGCAAGGAGCAGCCCGATGAGGATGATATTCTCTGGATTCCTGAGACTCTCTTTCCCTTTACGATGGCGGATATTGCGGCCATAATCCAGAGCACAAATGGGCGTGAGGGGTGGTATTTTCAGCAGCTTATTAAACTATATGCCTTTGATGTGATTGCTGATATTCTACCCCATGCTCTTCTGTTTGACTCTGATTGCGTGATGTGCAGACCTATCTCATTTTTTAGCCCCGAGGGAAAGATTCTATTTGACTGGTCCGAGGGTGAAAAACATGCCCCATATTTTACCCATGCCAGGAGCGTCATGGGGAAACTATTCCGCGAAGCCTATCCTATGCGATCCGGAATCGTGGATCATATGATGGTGCATCGTCCGGTCATGCAGGACCTCCTGAACCAGATTGGGCGGGGAGGACAAGCTTGGCGTATCCTTCTAGAGGCCGTTGAACCTGGTCAGCGCAATTTATCAGGTATGTCCGAATACGAGATTTATTTCAACTATGCACTTATATGGTTCCCCGAAGAATATTGCATGCGCAAACTTCTGCACGGAACTGGTTCTTCCTTCCGCGCATTAACTGAAGGCTCTGCGCATGATGATCTCATTACAATACATGCATGGTTGGTGGATTTACATAAGAGTCAAATAGAGTCGTCCAGAACTGGCGGAGTAATAGAGGATGGAACGGGCTCGGTAGCTCAGTAGGGACTGCTGGTATCGCGGCTGGACTCGCAATAGGAATCAAGGGTAGAGACGGGTATTCATGGAGGAGACACTGAGTATGAGGATTATCTTCGACTGCTGCCCAGGCCCCATTGTATAGGGTCTCCCAGTGCCGGTGCGTATCAATCCCATTTCCTGGAGGACAGATTACAGCCCGCGCTTGTTGCAGCATTTCTATATACTCTTCTTTTGGCACCCTGTGCGGATAGAAATCCAGCGTGGGATGAGTAGCTCGCAGGGATCTCGCCTCGTTGAACCATATGCTCCGAATAGGCGAGGTTGGCCAACACGCTGAAAATAGATAGTTATATGTGCGGTCTGGGCTGCGACAGATTGTCACACGGGGCTCCCAATCATATCTACCACCACGCCACATCCGGTTCTGTTCGGCAATAGGTGTGCTGCGGATTCTGGGATGAGTCACCGTGTTATTTTGCACCCAGG
>Ga0214919_10001574_pt1 | contig 36983 bp, 31 predicted proteins | sample LL1503_MetaG_FD_177994 | JGI IMG/M metagenome (GOLD analysis project Ga0214919, IMG submission 177994) | Freshwater microbial communities from Lake Lanier, Atlanta, Georgia, United States - LL-1503 | ecosystem: Environmental > Aquatic > Freshwater > Lake | place: USA: Georgia | collected...
GTTTTGTAATGATTTCTACCGATAAAGCAGTAAACCCAACCAATGTAATGGGTGCATCAAAAAGAGTGGCAGAAATTTATGTACAAGGGCTTTCTTCTATCCCGGCTAATAGTACTAAATTTATCACCACACGTTTTGGAAATGTACTTGGGTCTAATGGATCTGTTATCAATCATTTTAAAGAACAAATTGAAAATGGCGGACCAGTTACTGTAACGCATCCTAATATTACCCGGTATTTCATGACCATTCCAGAAGCCTGCCAATTGGTTTTAGAAGCAGGCAGTATGGGCAATGGCGGTGAAATTTTTGTGTTTGATATGGGCGAACCAGTGGCCATTAATGAATTAGCCAAAAAAATGATTCGTTTGTACGGAATGGTTCCAAATATTGACATTAACATTACGTTTACAGGACTTCGTCCGGGCGAAAAACTATACGAAGAATTATTGAACGATGCCGAAAACGTTCAAAAAACCTACCACGAAAAAATCATGATTGCTAAAGTGCGCCCAGCAGTATTAAGCGAAATCAATGATGCTTATAGCTATTTTACAGAAATGGTTAATCAACCCGATAAAGAATTGATGATGGTTGCCAAAATGAAAGAACTCGTTCCAGAGTTTATTAGCAACAACAGTGTGTATGAATCACTAGACCAAATGGGTAAAGTGGTTAATTTGTAAACATATTTCTTACATTTGTTGGTATGTTTCATGCAACTGTTAATGTAATCAATCATTCCAATAATCCATTGCCCGAATATGCTACTAGCGGTTCGTCTGGAATGGATATTCGAGCTTATTTAGAAGCACCTTTAGAAATCCAGCCTTTAGAAAGGGTTTTGGTGCCCACCGGTTTGTTTATTGAACTTCCCCAAGGAACAGAAGTGCAAATACGCCCTCGTAGCGGACTAGCCATTAAACAAGGTATAACCTGCTTAAACTCCCCTGGTACGATTGATGCCGATTATCGTGGAGAAATTAAAGTTATTTTAATTAACTTATCTAATACATTACAAATAATATCTTCAGGCGATAGAATTGCTCAAATGGTATTTCAGCAAGTAAGTGCCATTGAGTGGAACCCAGTACTAAGTATCAACGAAACCCAACGCGGTTCTGGCGGATTCGGACACACTGGCAAACAATAATAGCTATGCAAAAATTAGTAAAAATAGTATTGGTTATTTTTGTATTAACTAGTGCGTGCAAATCGGTTAAAAAAGTTCAAATTATTGAAACGCAAATTTTTAAAAAAGATACGGCGCAAACTGTTGTTATTAGTGAAGCGCCAAAAGTAGATTCTGCTGCAATTGTAAAAGACATCATGACTAAATTAGTAAAACGAAAAATTGATTTTACTAGTTTTAATGCCAAAATAAATGTAGACTACCAATCTGCCGAAAATACCCAAAAAATGACGGCCTATGTTAGTTTAAAAAAAGACAGCGCATTGTTTGTAAAAATTGCAGTATCGCCTTATGGGGTGGTTGAAAATATTTATGTAAACAAAGACAGTGTGATTTTAATTCGTACCAAGGGCGAAAAATCTATTCAATATAGTGCCATTAGTTACTTGCAAGAAACCACCAATATTCCATTTGATTTTTCTACACTGCAAGATATTCTAGTGGGCAACCCTATTTTTTTAGATAGCAATATTGTATCGTATAAATCTAATTCAACACAATTATTGGTTTACTTGGTAGGAAACTTGTTTAAAAATTTGGTAACACTAGATAATGTTGATTACAAAGTGATGCACAGTAAATTAGATGATGTAGATGAATATCGTAACCGTACTTGCGATATTACCATGAGTAATTATATGCCTATTAATGGGCACCAATTTGCAACGTATAGAACCATTTCTGTTTCAGAAAAATCAAAGCTAGATATTAGCCTCGATTTTAAACAATACGATTTTAATAATTCCTTGCAGTATCGATTTGCAATTCCTACTAATTACAAACCCAAAAACCCAGTAGTAAAAAAACCGACAGTAAAAAAACCAGCTTCCAAAAAATAGCAGTTCTGTTTAATGAAAAATAAATATTTGCGCATGTTTAAAAGACTTTTTTTGATTGGTTTTTTTGTAATTGGGTTGCTGGCTAATAATTATGCGCAACAAGGCACGCGCGAAGACCTTCAAAAAAAAGAAAAAGATTTATTAAAAGAATTGGCCGACTTAAATAATATGTTGACCCAAACGCAAAAAACAAAAAAACTTTCGCTTAACCAATTGGCAATTATTAAAAAAAAGATCCACCAGCGCGAAGATTTGGTAAATACTATTAACAAACAAGTACACCAATTAGACGAAACAATTTTTAACAACGAAAGAGATATTTATAGACTTGGCAAAGAACTCGATACCCTAAAATTAAAATATGCCAAAAGTATTATGTTCGCTTATAAAAATAGAAGTAGTTACGAGTACTTAAATTTTTTATTTTCTGCTAATGATTTTAACGACGCTGTAAAAAGGATTACTTATCTAAAGAGTTATCGACAAAATAGAGAAACACAGGTAAGTACTATTTTAAAATCTGAAGATTTATTAAAAGATAAAATTGGTACGCTTAGTAACAATAAAAAAGAAATGGGTAAAACTTTGGTTAAACAAAGTGAGCAATTAAAAGACCTACAACAAGATAAAAAAGAGCAAGACCAAATAGTTTCGCAATTAAAATTGAAAGAGCGTGAAATTGGTCAGCAAATTCGCGATAAAGAAAAGCAGCGTCAAAAAATGCAACAAGCGGTGATGGCTATTATTCGTCGCGAAACAGAAGAGGCTGATCGTCGTGCAAAAATTGCCAAACAAAAAGCGATTGACGATGATAAGAAAAAACAAGCTGCTCCTAAAGTAGCTGCTGCTGATAACTCTGTTAAAACGCCTAATCCTGCTCCTAATACCCGCCCTAAATTAAGTGGTGAATCTGTTACGGGTGTTGCGTCTCCGTCTAAAGAATCTGATAGAACCTATACTGCCCTTGAATCTACCCCTGCTGGTAGAGAAACCTCCATTAAATTCGAAAATAACAAAGGGCGTTTGCCTTGGCCTGTTGACGCTGGTATGGTGACCATTCGTTTTGGTACTGAAAATATGCCGGGTACTAAATTGATGCAAAAAAGTGATGGGGTTGAAATTGCTTTGGCGCCGGGTACCGCTGTTAAAAGTGTGGCTGATGGTAGCGTTTCTTATGCGGGTGATATTGGGGGTGAGCAAGTTGTTTTTGTTCGGCATGGTAAATACTTTACTAGTTATAGTCATTTGTCTTCTATCAATGTATCGGTGGGGCAAGAGGTGAAAGCGGGGTCTGTGCTTGGGAAGTCGGGCAATGGGCTTGATGGAGAAGGTGCCGTGCTATTCATGGTCAACAATGAAAAGGGTACGCCCCTAAACCCCGAATCATGGCTCAAACCCCGTCGGTGACCGCTCCCTTCTAAATAATTTTTTCTGGGCTGCATTGGCCGCTGCCAAATTAAAGTGCTGCGCATTTAATTTGGCTGGCTGCGCTTCGCTGGCCACCGCACCCAATGATGCCCTGAAAAAATCATTTAGAATGGTCGCTAGATTCCCCTCCTTACGGGTATCATTACTATAGGGTGATTTGTGTCAGCGTTGCTTCGCTCGCTGGGGGGGTGTGCCTGCGGCACGTTTAGGAAATTTTGCCTGTGGCACGGGTAGGAAATCATGCCTGTGGCACGGGTAGGAAATCATGCCTGTGGCACGTTTAGGAAATTTTGCCTGCGGCACGTTTAGGAAATTTTGCCTGTGGCACGGGTAGGAAATCATGCCTGCGGCACGGGTAGGGGATTGTGCCTGCGGCAATTTTTATAAAGATCAATTTATGAAATAGGTTTAAAATTAAATATTAGCAACTGGTTTTCCTTGCGTGCTCTCATTCACCAAATGGCAAAATATTTAAATGCACACTTGCTTACTTATAAACTATGCACCCAATGATGCCAATGAAATTACGTTTACACCATCTTTGCGGGTGTAACTCATTCCTGTTCCAGTAATAATATTTAACGATTTGGGAGGATCACATTTTTCTGTATTGATCAAACGAGCAAATCGCAACAAATTTGAAGCTGCATCATCAATTTGTCTAGTACCTAATTTAATCTCAAAAGCACACCAATCACCGTTATATTTTTGCAGGATACTATCTATTTCTAGTCCACTGGAATCGCGATAATGATAAACCTTGGCATCATTCGCTTGGCCGTAAACTCGAAGATCATGAATGACCATTGACTCAAATAAAAAACCTGTGAAATTAAGATCATTTAACAATGTTTGTTGATTAGCGCCTAAAGCTGCCACTGCCATTGAAACATCCGTGAAATGACGCTTTGGTGAATTTCTCAAAGTATGTGATGAGCGGATATGGATATTCCAAGCTGGCTGATCTTCTAAAATCATTAAGCGGTTCAAGACGTCTAAATAATCATATATAGTAGGGCGCGATAGTCCCATGCTTTCGTGCGCTTTGATATCTTTTTCTATAACCACATTATCAACTAACGTACTTGTGTTGCGCGCCAATGATTTTAATAAGCTTCTAATTTTTATTGGATCACGACGACTTTGAGACACTCTACTCATATCAACTTCTGCCAACAATTCTACATAGGCTCGATTTACTTCCATTGCTTGGTTAATTGTACTATTCATTAAAGTTGGGAACCCTCCTTTTATTATTTGATCTACAATCAATTCTAATTCAGTACGATTGTCTTCTAACTCGATTGGCTTTCCATCAAACAAATCCGATAATTTAATTTTGGCTGTTGAAATTCCCAATTCTTGCCACGACATTGTACGCATATCAACGATGGTAAATCTTCCTGCACCTGAATGCATTTTGGCATCTTCTTCAGGATTAGAGGATTCTGTCAAAATAAATTGCCCACTCTTTTTTCTGTCATCAACTTCATGGCGTACAAGATCCCACAATTTGGGAATTACTTGCCATTCATCTATCAATCGTGGAGTTTCGCCCATCAATAACCTTTTCGGTGCGGTATCAAACAAGAGTTGTACTTGTTCGTCCCTATCAATATGAATTATACTTTTTGCCAACTGCTTAGCCGATTCCGTTTTACCACAGGCTTTTGCACCACGAATTAGAACAGCCCCGGAGGCTTCTAACTTTCTTTGTAATTCTATGTCTGATATACGTTTTATGTACTCCATATTCAAATAATTAATAATCAAATATAGTCTTATTTTACATTTTAACTAACTTTTGTTTTACATATTAGTATATTATTAGCTTACATATTATAATAAAACTGTTTTACATTATGGACATTCCCACCTAAATTATAATATCCTGCTAGTATTGGTAAATAAATATCAAATACAGTGGTTAAACTAGAGTTATTTTCTATTGATGAAACGAAAATTTGCCAAAATTGGAAGTAAAATACTGCCAAAGTCGGTAATTGGGTGGTACCCATTGGATGCTTAAAGGATTAATTGTAAGTTCAAGTAATAAGTGCAAATTTTTAGGGGTTCTATAAAATTGAGTATCTTTCTTTTAAATATCATTTCATGAGTCAGTATATACTTTCTTTCGATCAGGGAACTACTAGTAGCAGGGCGATTATTTTTAATAAAAAAGGGGAGATTGTGGCGGTGGCACAGAAGGAATTTACACAAATTTTTCCGGAGCCGGGGCTGGTAGAACACGATGCAAATGAAATTTGGAGTACGCAATTGGGCGTGGCAGCCGAAGTAATTAGTAAGGCCAATTTATCTGTTAAAGATATTGCTGCTATTGGCATTACTAACCAACGCGAAACAACGGTTGTTTGGGATAGAATAACGGGGCAACCTATTCATAACGCGATTGTTTGGCAAGACAGAAGAACCGCTAGCTTTTGCGATGAGTTGCGGGCTAATGGCGAGCATGTAAAAATTCAAGAAAAAACGGGGCTTATTTTAGACGCTTATTTTTCGGCTACCAAAGTAAAATGGATTTTAGACTATACGCCTGGCGCGCGCGAAAAAGCTGCTAAGGGCGAACTTTGTTTTGGCACCATCGATTCTTGGTTGGTGTATAAATTAACCAATGGACAGGTGCATGTTACCGATGTGTCGAACGCTTCTCGTACCATGCTTTTTAATATTCATTCGCTACAGTGGGATGCCGATTTATTGAACTTGTTCAATGTACCAGCTAGTATGCTCCCTACCGTAAAAAGTAGCAGCGAAATTTATGGTCACACACAAAATATTTTAAATGCACATAATATTCCAATTGCAGGTATTGCTGGCGACCAACAGGCTGCTTTGTTTGGTCAAATGTGTACACAACCTGGGATGGTTAAAAATACCTATGGTACAGGTTGTTTTATGCTGATGAATACAGGTCAAAAAGCAGTGCCGTCTACTAATCAATTACTAACTACAATTGCCTGGCAAATTAATGGGGTTACTAGTTATGCTTTAGAAGGTAGCGTGTTTATTGCAGGTGCGGTGGTGCAATGGTTGCGCGATGGATTAAAAATTATTCGTACGGCATCGGAAGTAGAAAAATTGGCTTTAGAAGTGGCAGATAGTGGGGGTGTTTATGTGGTGCCGGCTTTTGCAGGACTCGGCGCTCCTTATTGGAACCAACATGCCAGAGGAACTATTGTGGGCATTACACGCGGCACAACAGGTGCGCATTTTGCACGGGCAGCCCTTGATAGCATTGCGTATCAAACCATGGATGTATTAAAAGCTATGGAAGCCGATTCGGGTATTTCTATTAAAGAACTTAGGGTTGATGGCGGTGCTACGGCTAATAATACTTTAATGCAATTTCAGTGCGATATGCTTAACACCAAAGTAGTTCGTCCGGTGGTGGTGGAAACTACGGCTATTGGAGCGGCTTATTTGGCAGGATTGGCTGTTGGGTTTTGGAGTAGTTTAGATGAAATTCAAGCACAATGGCAAATGGAAACCGTTTTTTCTCCAAGCATGAGTGATACCAACAGAAATGAACGCGCCCTTGGTTGGCAAAAAGCTATTGGGGCAGCTATTAGTTGGACTGAATAATTCTTTAAAAAATTTGGCTTCTTTATTTGCAGGTTAATTTCTTAAATAAACGTTTTGCCTTTATCTTGTTTGATTGTTTTTAAATGATCATTAATTCCCCTATTTTTACGCGTCCCCTTAAGATTAAACTAATTGATACATGCATTCTTTACTGCGAATTTTAGTTTTATGGATACTTATTGTAACTGTGGGTAGTGCTTGTACTAAAAAACTCACAAAAGCAACTGTCGTTTACGATAACAATTTTGAAAAAGATGGTCAATCAAGCGTAACTGTATTTGATTATACAGGATTATGGTCTTACAAAATTTTTCAGTTCAATAATTCAACTGTATTAGGACCCTTTAATAATGGAGGCGTATTTATTGACGTAAAATCAATGCCCGAACATAATGTATTAGAGGTAGCGTACGATTTATATATTCACGATAATTGGGAAGGAAATAAACCCACTACAAATGGGGTGCCTGATTTATTTGTGGTTAGATATGATGGCGTAGCTAAATTCATGACCACATTTTCTAATAACGCATTATACAAACAAGCTTATCCAGATTGGTATACGCAAGCCAATAATCCGCCACTTGCTAATTCTTTAGATATTAATTTACCCGGAAGGTGTGCTTTATTAAAAAGTCCTAATGGAAGTTCTTATTATAGAATGGTGCAAAGTTTTGCGCATACAAATGCCGATTTTCAACTTTCATTAAGTGATGCGCTACAACCGCGCGGTTCTGATTGCGAAAAAAGTTGGTCAATCGATAATGTACTGATTACTGCGTATAAATATTATTAAACATGCGAATCTACAAGCGCTTGTTAAAACATTCTATCTTTTCTATATTGGTTAATTTTTTTAACCTCGGAATTTTTCAGGCATCGAGTATGCTGCTTCAATTTCTGGCCATTCCTATTATTACACGTAAGTACGGCATTGAAGTATTTGGGCAAATTGTTTTGTCTACAAGCTTTGCTGTATTTATTGCAGGTATTACCAATTACGGCACACACCAAACAGCTATAAAAGAAGTAGCTACCAATAAAAATAATCCTAATTTTTTATCGGAACTTTTTTTTAGAATCCTTTATTTTAGAACAATTGCCAGTGCTAGTATTATTCCTGGCATTTTAATTATGTGTTGGTTGCATCCTGTAGGATCAATTTTTATGTGGTTGAGTATATTACCAGTAGTACTTGCCGAAATTTTTAATCCACTATATTTCTTAATTGGCTACGAAAAAATTGGTTGGATTAGTTGGGGTAATAGTATTGCTAAATTGTTAAGTTTACTTTTATTGGTGTTTGTACCTATCGCCGCTAATTTTACGCCAATTATTAATTTAATGATGGGCATGCCTGTGCTTATTTATTATGTTATTTTATGTTTTTTTATTTTCCAAAAACAAAAACTAATTTATTCAAAGCCTACATTTAATTCTTTACTGCATTTAGGCAAGGAGAATTTTTATATCATGTTTAACGGTGTAGCCGTTTCTTTGCAGCAGTCGATATTTTTATTTGTTATTGTATCATTTGTGTCGGCTCAAACACTTGGTGCGTATGCAATTATTGATAAATTATTAAGTGCATGTAGGCAATTGGTTTCTTCTTTTTCTAGTGCCGTGTATCCTAAAGCAGCCCGATTATATGAGGATTCACCATTGTTTTGGACGAATTTTAAAAATAAAATTCAAAAAGGGTATGCTGTTGTTTTTGGTCTAGCGGGCTTGATTATTATTGTTTTTGCACCTCAAATTGTTTGGATACTTACCGGTAATAGCCATCTGCAAAATTCGGGTTCTCAAACCATTTTATTTGTGCGATATTTTGCGTTTGCACCAATGCTACTTGCATTAAATGCCAATAACGTACTTAGTTTATTGCTCCAAAAAAATTACAAATCACTTTTTTATATTTCTATTCTTATTTTAGCGGTTACAGCAGGTTTGTCTTTTGTGTTGGTAAAAGGTTTCAGTCCAGAAGCATTAGGTTGGTATCCACTATTAATTGAAACGGCCTGTTTATTTATTTATAGCATTTTTATCCGAAAAAAAACTAAATGAACTCAAGCTTAGTTGTTGTTTTGTTAAATTGGAATAGTTACGAGCATACTGCTAATTGCATTAGGTCTTTGCAGGATTGCACAGGTGCTCCATTCGATATTATTGTAGTAGATAATGGATCTACAGATGGATCTGGTTTACAAATTCATACCGAGTTTCCGAGCATTATTTATTTGCCAGCACCTACTAACGAAGGATTTGCTGGTGGTAATAATAGAGGGTTTCAATATGCTATTGAAAATGGGTATCAATATGCAATGATGTTAAATAATGATGTTTTTGTTGAGCCTAATTTTATTAATGAGTTAGTAACTTATATGGATTTCCATTTAAATGTTGGGGCCATTCAACCAAAAATATTTTTCAATAATAATCGACAAAAACTTTGGAATGGCGGCTCTTATTTTTTAGGCCTATTTGGTTGGACTTATTCTAAAAGATACATGCGTAAAGAAGGTCCTTTGCAAAATGAATTTCAAGAAGTTGATTGGATTACTGGGTGTGCATTGTTAACCAGAACTAGTATTTTAAAAGAACTGGGATTATTAAATGAACAATATTTTATTTATTTTGAAGATGTTGATTTCTCGTTTAGAGTGAGGGCTGCAGGGCATGCGTTGGTATTTCATCCAAAATCAGTAATTTATCATATTGCGGGAATGGCTAATAAAGCCAAAAAGAAGGGTGTAGAAGGCTATGCAAATCCTATAGTACATTACTTAAATTTTAGAAACAATATCTGGTTTTTACGTACTTGGAGCAAATGGTATCATTGGCCAACTACAATCCTAACCCAAATTGCCTACTCTTTGAGTATAATGCTTTATTTTGCACTTCGATGGAGATGGATAAAATTAGCATCAATGCTAAAAGGCATTTACCACGGGGTTACTAAAAACAGCAAAGGATGAAAGCAGTAGTTATTACGGGAGTTGCAGGCTTACTTGGTTCTAGGTTGGCTAAATGGATTTTAGAGAACAAACCATCGTATCAAGTAATTGGCATTGATAATTTAAGTGGCGGATACGAAGATCATATAGACAATCGCGTAATTTTTTATAAAGCAGACCTTGCCACCGACGATTTAAACAGAATTTTTTCATCGCACGAAGTAGAATTTGTATACCATTTTGCTGCTTATGCCGCAGAAGGACTCAGTCCGTTTATTAGAAAATATAATTACACCAATAATATTGTAGCTACAGCCAATGTAATAAATGCCTGTATTACACACCAAATTAAACGATTGGTATTTACCTCTAGTATGGCCGTATATGGTGCAGGAGAACCTCCATTTAATGAAAATGATTTACCCAAACCCATAGATCCTTATGGCATTGCCAAATATGCTTGCGAAATGGATTTGCAAGTTGCTGGCGAACAACATGGTTTAGACTGGTGTATTATAAGGCCGCATAATGTATATGGCGTGAACCAAAATATTTGGGATAGATACCGAAATGTACTTGGTATTTGGATCTATCAAAAACTCAATAATCAATCACTAACCATTTATGGCGATGGTAGCCAAAAAAGGGCTTTTAGTTATATTGATGACTGTTTGTTTCCTTTATGGAATGCCTCGGTAAAACCTGCTGCATCTAAGCAAATTATTAATTTAGGAAGCAAGCAAGAATATAGTATTGTAGAAGCGGCGCAAATTTTAAAAGAAGTAGTAGGCGGCGCGAATATTGAATTTTTAGAAATGCGACACGAAGTACATGCCGCTTATTCTACGCACGAAAAATCAGAAGAGATTTTAGGATACCAAGATAAAACCGATTTAAGTACGGGGCTTACAGCTATGTGGAATTGGGCGCAAAAACAACCCCGACGAAACCAGTTTGTTTGGCATAAATACGAATTAGAAAGAGGGCTGTACAAATTTTGGAAATAACCAATTGCCAATCTATTATCAGCAGAAAGCCGAATACTTCATTGCAGGGTAATTTGTGATATATGCTATTTAATTCATTTCAATTTATCATTTTTTTTATTGTAGTCACTTCGGTGTACTTTTTATTGCCTTACCAAAAAAGGTGGGTACTACTTTTATTGACTAGTTGTTATTTTTACATGTCATTTGTTCCAGTGTATATTTTAATTTTAGGATTTACTATTGGCGTAGATTATTTTTCGGGTATTGCTATAGAAAATGCAAAAGCTGGGCAACGAAAATGGTTCTTATTACTTAGTTTGGTTGCTAATGTTGGGGTGCTTTCTGTTTTTAAATACCATAATTTCATCAATCAAAATTTCACTGGCATTTTAAATTGCTTTCATGTAAGCAATCCAATTCCTTATCTATCTATACTCTTACCTATTGGCCTTTCTTTTCATACATTTCAAGCAATGAGCTATACAATAGAAGTGTATAGGGGAAATCAAAAAGCCGAAAAACATTTTGGCATATTTGCTTTGTATGTTTTATTCTATCCTCAATTGGTTGCAGGCCCCATTGAAAGACCTCAAAATTTACTCCATCAGTTTAGGGAAAAATTTGAATTTGACCTTGATCGAATTGGTGAAGGACTTAAAATGATCTTATGGGGATTTGTAAAAAAAATTGTAATAGCCGACCGATTAGCTATTTATGTAAATACAGCATTTAATCATACTGGTCAACACACAGGAGCCACATTTTTATTGGCGACAATCTTTTTTTCGTTTCAAATCTATTGCGATTTTTCGGCCTATTCCGATATTGCTATTGGTACGGCAAAAGTGATGGGTTTTAAGTTAATGGTAAATTTTAAACGCCCTTATTTTGCGCAAACAATGGCGGAGTTTTGGAAAAGATGGCATATCTCTTTGTCTACTTGGTTTAAAGATTATTTATACATTCCACTAGGCGGTAATAGACTTTCTGCAACACGCTTGTATATGAATTTAATGGTGGTTTTTTTGTTGAGTGGGCTTTGGCATGGTGCTAACTGGACTTATATTATTTGGGGTGCACTGAATGGCGCGTATTTAGTAATTGAAATACTTATCAAAAAAATAAATCTTCCATTTTTAAGTAGTCAAATACCTCAAAAACTAGTTCGGATTTTTAAAATTTTGCTTGTATTTGTATTGTCGTCTTTTGCATGGATATTTTTTAGAGCAAATACGGTTTCGGATGCATTTGATATTATTAAAAAAATCGCTTCTTTTAAAGGGCCCTTGTTCTACGAAAATCCATCTATGTTAATTTATTCTTTTGCTGGTATATTTCTTTTGTTATTGGTAGAAATGAAGCAAGAATTTTATACAGGAAGTTTTTCATTCATGCACCATAAAAGTTGGGTAGTTCGCAATTTTACTTATGCTGTGTTAATAATTATTCTACTGGTGATGGGCGTTTTTGATGGAGGGCAATTTATTTATTTTCAATTTTAATTAAATGAATCCAAATCAACCTTCTATACAAAACAAACAAAGCAGTCAATTGAAAGGCTTTGTGTTTAAAACATTGCTATTGATTGTTATTGTTTTTTTGCTTGATTTTACAATTGGAACTACGCTTAAATATTTTTATTTTAAACAAGAAAGTGGATTTTTATACAGAACAACTTATGCCATTGAAAAAACAAAGGCAGAGGTATTAATTTTTGGTTCTTCAAGGGCTTCAAGGCACTATAACCCAAATATCTTTAGCAATCGGATACATTTATCTTGCTATAATGTAGGGCACGATGGAAACTTTATTTTGTATCAGTATGCGGTACTTAGTGCCGTATTAAAAAGGTATCATCCAAAATTAATAGTACTAGATATTACCCGCGGTGATTTTGCTATTAGGCAAAATGATTACGAACGCTTATCGGCGCTATTACCTTATTACAGTGAGCATTCAGAAATTCGCCCTATTGTGCAATTGAAAAGCCCTTACGAAGCATTTAAAACCTTGTCTTTTATTTATCCGTATAATTCATTGCTTTTTTCTATAGCAGTTGGTAATGCCGAATTTAATAAACAAAAAATGAAAGATATTAATGGGTATGTGCCCATTGAAAAAATTTGGAACGGGAGTATGGCTACCGCAGATAGTTTGCCTAATTACCCAATGGATAGTATCAAAATCAACACGTATCAATCATTTATAAATGACTGCGTAAGTAATAATATAAAATTAGTAATTGTTTGTTCGCCTTATTTATTTAAAACTACTAATCCCGATAACACCATTAATTTGGCTAAAGCAATCGCGTTAAAAAGTCATATTCCATTTCATGACTTTTCTACTGATACTATATTTGTAAATAAGAACCAATTATTTGCAGATAGTATTCATTTAAATAATGGGGGAGCTACTATTTTTTCTAATAAAATAGTAGATAAGATTTTGCCATTTTAATATTTGGCGAAATTTTTAAACAATCTTAAGGCTTTAAAAATTTCTAGTAGTAATTTACAATATTGCTACGTGTGAATTCTTTATTTCAATTTCTTTTTGAATCATTGAAATCCAAATGCCGGTTAATAACCATATTAAAAAACTAATATAAGAATTAGAGTCGAAATTAGACGTTAACATAGGAAAAATAAACGCAATTTTCATTAGTACCAATGTTAGCGTTAGTGTTTTTAATTTTCCAAATACTATCGGATAATATTGCATGGCATTTTTAATAATCATAATATAAATGGTTATATAAATGACTAAAGAAATTATGCCTGTTTGAACACCTACAATAATCAGCTGGTTCTCTCCACCCACATTGTTTTGAAGTGCTGCAGCCACTTTGCCCGATTCTCCTAAGCCAATTCCCAAAGGGCTTGCTATAATTGATTCAACACCTTCTACCCATTCCAATAAGTGTCCTATGCTAGAAGAATCATTTAGTTGTATAACATTAATTATATAGTCATAAATATTACTGTCTTTCATTAAATACAATAAATAGGCAACCGCAAGCAATAGCATCAGGTATATAAAATATTGAATTTCCTTTCTCTTTGTTAATAAAGCATAACTGTATATTAATAGCGTATAAGATAATAATGAAGCACGCGACAAAGCCATAATAACAGAAAATAATGTTGCAGCCATTACTATCCATCCAAACTTATTAGGCTTAAGAGAATTGTTACTTTGTGTATACTTCGACAATACCATCGATACAGTTACTAGCATACTCGTTGAAAATTCTAAAGGGTTCGCAAAAAAACTCGCAAAACGTTTAAACCCATTTTCTCTTTCGAAGGTCCAGCCTAAATTATAATTTCCACCACTATCCAATCCAAAAAATTCGGTATTAAAAGCAGTAAAGCCGGAGATGCTTTGAAAGTGTGTATAGGTAAGTACTTCAACTATTAATAAAAGAGCTGCAGCTATACTTAGTATACCCACACTATAAAATATATTCTTAAAATTTATTTTATCCGTATCTATACATCTACCTGTAAAATAAATAATGGTAAAAAAAGAAAGACTTTTAATGGCCACTAGTTTTTCAATAATACTATAATGCCCAAGTGGTAGAATAATATAAATAGAGGTGTAGATTAAAAATCCTAGAATCCAGTAGTCGAGGGTATGAAAGCTGATTTTCTTTTTGTAATTCCAAATAAGGGTGGCCAATGCAAATAATATGAGCAATTCTTTAAATGATTGTAAAAGTGGAATCCAATCTTTTAAATGGTATGAATAAGCAATAGATAATGATGAATTATAAATAGGAAGGCCAATAATCACAAACACAAAAAGATCCTCGCCCCTTTTTTTATATACCCCCCAAAGCGATATTATAAAGCTTACAATATATGTAATAGGGAAAATCAGTAGCATGGTTAATTTCTTTTATTTCCAGTTCTAACATGATGGCCAATCTAATAAATATGGCCTAAAAGCAATAGTTTTGGTTGTAACATTGTAACTATACTAACAATAGTACACATTTTTAAGGAAAATCTGTTTTAGCAACAATAAATAAATTATGAAACTAGCAATAGTTGGAATTCAAGGGCTACCCAATAAATATGGGGGATTTGAAACGCTGGCTAGTTTCTTGGCAAGTTATTTATCGGCCGAACATGAAGTTACAGTATACTGCTCGGCAAAAGATATGCCTTTGCGTACACCCGAATACAATGGCGCAAAATTGTTGTATTTTTCGTTTAGTTCTCATGGCATGCAAGGCATGATTTACGACATGCTTTGCTTAAAGCATGCAGTAAAAAATAATGAACTAGTTTTGTTTTTAGGGTTTGGGGCAGGATTTTTAATGCCTTTTTTATCTAAAAGAAGCAAGCATAAAATAGTATTAAATTTTGGCGGGCTCGATTGGCAAAGAAATAAATGGAATGCATTTTCTAAAGCCATCATTCAGTTGTCGGAAAAATTATTGGTAAAAAATGCAGGACAAATTATTGCCGACAACACATTAATAGCAAAGTATATTTCAACAACTTATAATAGAGCAAGTACTTTAATTGCGTATGGTGGAGACCAAGTTACAAAAGTTCCTATAACAGCGGCCTCGTTAATTGAGTATCCGTTTTTAAAATCAGCGTATGCATTTGCAGTTTGCAGAATACAGCCCGACAATAATATTATTTTAATAATTGAAGCTTTTAAAGACGCTACAATTCCTTTGGTAATAGTTGGAAACTGGAACGAATCTGCTTTTGGAAAAACTACTTTACAAACTTTTAAAGAACAGCCCAATCTGTATTTATTAGAGGCAATTTATCATCCAGTAACTTTAAATTTGCTTCGCAGTAATTGCATGGTTTATATTCACGGGCATTCTGCTGGCGGAACCAATCCTTCATTAGTAGAAGCCATGCATTTAGGTTTGCCTATTTTTGCTTATGCATCTGGTTATAATGAAGCAACAACAGATGGGCTTGCAAAATATTTTAGTACCGCAACAGACTTAAAAAACTTAGTAAATACATTTGATCTAAATATTGAAAACAAGGCGGCTGTAAAAATGAAAGAAATGGCAACCCAAAAATATACTTGGCAAGCGGTTACAGAAGCCTATAACAATGTATTTAAACAACAACTGAAAGCATAGAAATTATACAAATGAATAAAGTAAAACTAGCATTGATTGGTCTTGGAAAAATGGGTTTGTCGCATTTGTCTATTGCAGGGGCGCATCCACAAGTGCAGGTTGTAGGCGCATGTGATACTTCGGCAATGGTGATAGATTTTTTAAAAAAGTTTACGCCTTTTTCATGTTTTGATAATTATAAAAAAATGGTAGCAGCGGCTAAGCCAGATGCTGTTATTGTAGCAGTTCCTACCAAATATCATTTTGAAATAATTGAATACTTATTGCAACAAAATATTCATGTTTTTTGCGAAAAACCTTTTACACTTTCCGAAGAGGAATCACAAAAATTAACTGCTTTAGCAGCTGCAAATAACATAGTAAACCAAGTAGGGTATCATAATCGATTTTTAGGGACGTTCATTGAAATGAGCAGGCTAATTAAAGCAGGCGTGTTACAAGAGCTACATCATTTTACCGCAGAATCTTATGGTCCGGTGGTAACAAAAGCACAGCAAGATACCTGGCGTTCTAATGCCAATGAGGGCGGTGGATGTTTATACGATTATGCCTCGCATGTAATTGATTTAGTAAATAATAGTTTGGGAAATATTTCGAACGTATCTGGTTGTTTACTAAAAAAAATCTATTCAAAAAATGTAGAAGATGCGGTGTATAGTTTGGTACAACTCGATTCTGGATTAACGGGTGTAATTTCGGTTAACTGGAGTGATAGTACGTATAGAAAAATGACTACACAAATAACTATTGAAGGCGCAAACGGAAAAATAATTGCAGATGCAACAGAACTTAAATTATTTTTAAAAGCACCTGTGATAAACGAAAATTATACAGCAGGTTGGAATATTCAATCGGTAGGTGCGTTACAGTCTCCGGTAGACTTTTATTTGCGTGGAGAAGAATATTCTGCACAAGTTGATTATTTTATTGCAGCAGTAAAAGGCTTAGAACCTAATACCATCAATACTTTTGCGCAAGCTACTTATACCGATAAAGCCATTCAATTAATGAAACAATTTAATTAAGCAGCAATGGATAGAATATTATTTGGCGACAATCAATTTTTTGGAGTTAACCATATTTCCGACGAAAAATCAAGGCAGCAACTCATTAAATTTAAAAATGATGCAGCCATACTAGAAACATTAGCCACAGCCAATGCAGCAGGTGTAGGTACTTTTATGTGTACTACTTATGCACGCATAGGATCTATTGCACAAGCTATGAAAGACAATCCTAGCAAGTTTCCTGATTATACTATTTATCCTTGTATGCCTTATGCACACAAGTATGCAAATGCTGTTACTGAACTAGGTATGTTGGGTGCGCTTAAATCATATATGCCTGGTAATATTTTTTCAACAGCCTTAAAAGGAGGCATGGCATTTATTTCGAAGGATTATGTAAAAATGATGGAGTTAATGGTAGATGCAGAAATGAAAATGTTTGAAGGAATTAATACACCCGTCATTTTTTTACAAAATGTTGTAACCGATTTATTATTGGGCTTACAGGCTTACGAATTATTGGCCGCTTTTCATGTGTATGTTCAAAAAAAATACCAAGCAGAAGCAGGTTTTATTACCATGAATTTACCAGCATTGTCAAAAGCCTTGCATAAAGTAGGTATACATCAACCAATTATTTGTACCTCATTTAATAAAGAAGGATTTAGAATGAGTGGCGGGAGAGCAGCCTACGAAGCCGTGCTTGAACAAAACAACTGTAGAATCATTGCCATGCAAATTTTTGGCGGTGGATTTATTGATCCAAAAGAAGCGGTTAGTTATATAAAAAATTTAAAAGGAGTGGAGTCAATTTTATTTGGCGCCTCTTCATTGGTAAATATTAAACAAACCGTTGCGTGGATTAACGCCTAACAACAGTATTTATGAATATTTTGTGTTTACACGTAGTATCTGATTTGTATGGATCATCGAAAGTATTGCTACAAGCAACATATGCATTAAAAAAGCAAGGGCATCGCGTAATTGTAGTGGTATCTGAAAATGGTCCGTTGGTAGCTGCGTTAAATGAATTGGATATAGAAACAAATATTATTCGGCTAGGCGTTTTAAGAAGAAGGTATCTTTCTTTTACAGGACTTATAAATCGAGTAAAGGTTTTGTGGATGGCATATCATTCATTGAAAAAAATTTGTGCAACAGAAAAAATAAACCTCATTTATACCAACACTGCACCCGTAATTATTGGGGGTATTTTGGCTAAAAGAATGAACATTAAAAATATTTGGCATTTACACGAAATGTTAGAGGCCAATAGTTTTATGCACCGTTTTTTTGGTTCCATTATTAACCAAACAAGTAATAAGGTAGTGGTTGTTTCTGATGCGGTTTTTAATAATTGGCAATCAAGAATCAACCCAAAAAAAATGGTTCGAATTTATAATGGTATTGATCCCATTTTACACCAAGTAGCTGCAACTGATTTGCATACAACGTTACATCTTTCTAAAAATACATTGCTTATTGGCATGATTGGAAGGGTGAACTTAGTAAAAGGACAATTTTATTTTATTGACATTGCAGCAGCTGTAAAAAAACTACAATTAGACTGTCATTTTATAATGGTAGGTGATGCGTATGAAGGATATGAATATTTGTACCAAGAAGTAGCGGATAAAATTTCAAACGCCGGGGTAACTAATATGATAAGCAATTTGGGCTATCGAACAGATACAGCGCAAATTATTAATGGATTAGATGTATTGATGCTACCTTCTATTAAATACGATTCTTTTCCATTAGTCGTTTTAGAAGCAATGGCATCAGCAAAACCTGTTATTGCCACCAATTTAGGCGGAGCAACCGAACAAATAGCACACGGTGAAACTGGCTATCTTGTGCCAATTAATGATGCTGAGCAAGTAGCTAATTATATAAAAAATTTGTTAGAAAATCGAACAGCATTAAAGCAGATGGGTTTAAATGCAAAGAACCGTTTAACTGAAAAATTTTTGTTAACCCATTTCGAAAATAACCTGGTTACATTAGTAGCCTCAATGCAATAGGCATGAATAAAAGGATATTTGTAAAAATTATAGGAATTGATTGCAGGGATTTGCAAGTTGCTAGTTCTGGCACCAAAACCTATTTAGCAGAAATTGTAAAAGCTATACAAGAAATCAAAGAAAGCCCTAATATTCGTGTCGTGTTAATCAAACCTTTTTTACCAGTAATTAGCGGAAAAAATTTTTTCGCAAAAGGATTTAAACACCTTCAGTTTTTTTGTTGGAAGCAAATTAGTTTGCCAATAATAGCCATGCTAAAAAGTTGCGATGTATTAATTTGTACCGATTATTTTGCACCATGTATTACCCCAGGGTTTAAAAATATTGTGGTATTTCATGATGCTTTTTTCTGGGAATACCCCAAGCACTATAATGCGCTTTGGTTGCAATTATTTAAGTGGTTTGCAATACCAGCAGCTAAGAATGCAGCAAAAATTATTGCACCCTCTCATTATGCCAAAAAGCAAATTCTACAATATTTACAAGTTCCAGAAAACCATATTAAAGTGGTTTATGAAGCACCTAAAGCATTCTCACAAACCATCTCAAGCCAACCCAATTTTAAATTACCTACTGTTCCGTATTTGCTGCATGTTGGCGTTTTAAGTAAGCATAAAAATTTACCCCGTTTAATTGAGGCATTCGCCGAATTTTTAAAAACTGCCCATTCGCCAGTGCATTTATTATTAGTAGGAGGCAAATCTGCGTCTGTGTTTGACGATGATTTTAATGCCATTCAAGCAGCCATAACAAAACACCAACTAACAAATTCGGTTACACTAACAGGATATGTAAACGAATTTCATTTAAACGATATATATAAACAGGCAGTTGCCTATGTTTTTCCTTCTTATAACGAAGGATTTGGGCTTCCAATGCTAGAAGCTATGAGTTACCATTTGCCCATTGCGGCAGCCAATAATACCTGTTTAGTAGAGGTTGGTGGAGCAGGGGCCATCTATTTTAGCCCATTTGATACCCATCAAATTACAGATTCACTACATGTTTTAATATATGATACAATTACTATAAAGGCTTGTTTAGACGCACAAGATGCTGTATTACAACAGTTTAGTTGGAAAAAAGCAGCCAACGAAATAAAATATATTTGCCTTCAATCACTCTATTATCCGCTATAAGCTTATTTAATTTGTTTATTTTTAAGGCCTTATAAGAAGATTGAATAATGGCTATAAAAATAATGAAGTGGTTACACCAAATGCGCCGGCTAGTTGACGGGTGTATTTTGTTGTGTTCATTTGCGCTTATTCAATACAGCCCTTACCTAACAAATGGTAAAATAGATAAAAATGAATGGCTGTTGCTAGCCGTTTTATTAGGCACGTGGTTTATAGCCTCTGGGGTAACAAAACTATATAAAGACCGTGTTTCAAATAAGTATGTTGAGGAAATTGTTATTGTATTTTATACCCTATTTGTTCAGTTTGTATTAATGGTGGCATTATTGTATGTAGGTAATGCAAAAATTGCCATTTTGTTTTTGGTTGAAATATTGTGCTTTTTTGGATTATTGCAGTTAGTTATTAAGTATGTTATCCGTAAAAAAATCCACTATAGTTTTTTAAACGATACAAAACTCTCACAAAAACTAGTTATTATAGGTACCAACGATAGTATTGTTAAACTACATCAAACCATTACAACGCATTATTATTATGGGTACAATTGTGTTGGCTATTTGAGTGAAAAAGATTTTGGTATCAACAATTTAGTTTGGTTAGGTATTCCTAGTGATTTAAAGGAAATAATTGATAATAAAAAAATAGAAAAGGTAATTGTTTCTTTACCTATTTTAACCGAAGAAGCAGTACGTTTTTATTTAGAAACTTGCGATGCAAAAGGCATTAAAACAATCATTGTACCTAATTATTATCAATTTACATCTACCTCTTTTGAAGTAGATCAAATTGGCTTAATACCCATTATTAATTTGCGTGCATTACCCTTAGACAAATTCGAAAACAAATATGGAAAAAGAATTTTCGATATTATTTTTAGCAGTTTGTTTTTAATATTAATTGCGTCTTGGTTTTTTTGGCTAGTGGCTTTGTTGATTAAGTTAACTTCTAAAGGACCTGTATTTTTTGTGCAAGAACGCTGGGGCTTTAACAATAAAAAAATGAAATGCTATAAGTTTAGAACCATGCAAATGCAAAAAGAGGCAACAGATGTATTTACTCACACAAAAAAAGACGATCCTCGAGTAACACCCATTGGCAAATGGTTTCGCATATTAAGTATAGATGAAATGCCTCAATTTATAAATGTTTTAATGGGATCTATGTCTGTTGTGGGTCCTAGGCCACATGTTACCCCGCAAAATATTGAATACATGCAAAAAATTGATAGCTATTTATTGCGCCATCAAGTAAAACCTGGGCTTACAGGATGGGCCCAAGTGAATGGCGCCAGAGGAGAAATTGCCGATACGCAAGACATGCAAACACGCTTAAACTACGATCTCTTTTATATTCATCGTTGGAGTTTTTGGTTAGATATTCAAATAATACTACAAACAATTGTAAACATATTTAAAGGAGACACGCATGCGTATTAAGCATTTATTTTTTGTTGTTCTATTTTGTTTGTCTTTTGCTGCCAGCAAATCGCAGATAATATACGAAGATACACGCTCCATGATATATCCTTATTTAACCCGTTTGGCAGATAAAGGATTGATTGAATTGCAAGACGTTGTTTTACCCATCACGCACAAACAAATTAATGCCTGTTTACAAGCATTGCAATTAAAACGAAACCTACTTTCAAAAATTGAATTGGCTGAATTAGATTTTTATAAAAGAGAATACCAATTACCAGTACAGCCAACCGATACGGTCATGCAAGGATTAAAGATTTTAGAAAAAGACCATTCGCAAAGATTAAGAGGAGCTACTGTAGGAAATGGAAACTTTTTTATGCAACTCGATCCAGTATCTGGCATGAAAGTATTTTCATCAAAAAACCAATCGGTAACCCAATATGGAAACGGCGCAAATATTAGAGGTTATTTGGGTAAGCATTTTAATTTTCAATTCTATTATAGAGATATTACAGAATCTGGAAAAGGGATTGATTACAACAAAACAAGTACCGACGAATTAGGCATCATTAAAAAAGACACTTCCTTACAAACCAGCTTAAATTATTCCGACCTCAGGGCCACACTTAGTTTTCAATTTAAAAATGGAAGCATTACAGTAGGGCAAGACCAAATGAGTTTTGGATATGCCAATCATGGTAGAATTGTATTAAGCGATAAGTCGCCTTCATTTCCATTAATAAGGTTAGACTATCGACCCCTAAGTTGGTTGCATTTTAATTATGCGCACCTATGGTTGCAATCGAATATTATTGATAGTTCTCGTATTTACAATTTAGGCAATACTGTTTACGGTGGAAAATATACGCCTTTTGTAAACAAATATATGGTGATGCATTCTCTGCAAATCATACCAAAAAAAGGAATGGTATTTAGTATTGGAGAATCTATAATTTATAACGACCAATTGTATTTGCCTTATTTTGTTCCTGTATTATTTTTTAAATTAGTAGACCAGAATAATACCATGGGTACCAATAATTCGGCTAGTGGCAATAGTCAATTGTTTTTTCAATTTAGTATGCGCAATATTGTTCCTAAAACACATATCTACACCACATTGCTAATTGATGAATTGCGCTTAACCAAAGTGTTTAATGCCACCAAAAGTAGAAACCAGGTGGGAGTTACACTGGGTATAGAGCGTCAGGATGTATTGCCAAATTTATCGATAGGGGCAGAATATACTCGGGTAAATCCGTTTGTGTACGAGAACTTTATATCTGCTGAAAGCTATAAACACGCAGGCTATTCTATTGGCGATTGGATGGGTAATAATTTCGACCGAAAAACTTGGTTCTTTTCGTACAAGCCATTACCAAGATTATTATTAACAGGGCGTTTCGACAATATTAGAAAGGGTGGCCCCGGAACATTATTACAACAGTATTTTTCTGAGCCACAGCCTAGTTTTTTATTCGATTATCAATGGAAATCGGTAGAGGCATCTGTAAATGCACGGTATGAAATTATTCACCAAGTGTATGCAACGGCTCAATATTATTATAAACAACAACGTTTTTATGCCAATATTAGCAATCCATTGCAAACGGTTCAGCAGTTGCAGTTAGGATTGAATATCGGTTGGTAAAAGATTATTAGTTTAATTTCACAGACTTAGAAGTTATTTATATGCGTAATTATTTATTATTCTTTTTGTTGCTAACTTTTATAGGAGTAAGCAATTTTGGGTATAGCCAAGTTAAAAAAATACCTACTAGTAATCTGGCTAATATGTCTGGAACTAGCGAAGCGCAGCTATTTCAAATGTGGCGCAATGCAAGTAGCATGGGTATGTCTGAATCTGAAATATTAAAATTATTTACCCAAATGGGGGTGAATGGCTCGCAATATTTACAATTAAAAAAACGCTTTGAGAAAAAAGTTGAAGACACTTCCGAAGCAGATTTAGAAGAAGAAGCCGAAGACTTAAATGCAAGTATGGGAGATAGCAGTTTGAGTAAGCAAATGCCCACCCGTAGGACATCACCCATATTTGGCATACGTTTTTTTTCGAATGCAAAAAATACGTTTTCGCCAAATTTAAAATTGGCAGCACCCAAAAATTATATATTAGGTCCCGACGATCAGTTGCAACTTATTTTAACAGGTAATAATGAGTCTACGCAAATGCTAAAAATAAATGCCAACGGATTTATTAATATTAAGTATGCTGGTATTGTTACGCTAAGTGGTTTAACGCTAGAACAAGCGGAACTAGTTATTGCAAAAAAAATGAAACCCTATTACCCAAATTTGGTGGATGGAAAAACCAGCTTAACTATTCTTTTAACAAAATACAGAACCATCCGTGTAACTATTGCAGGAGAAGCCTATAAGCCTGGCACCTACCAGGTTCCAGGGGTATTGTCTGTTTTTAATTTATTGTATATAACTGGAGGCCCAACAGAGAAAGGATCATTGCGTAATATACAGTTGATTAGAAATAGCAAAAAAATTGCAGAGATAGATTTCTACCAATTTTTATTAAGTGGCACATTTAACAACAATATTAAAATAGAAGATCAAGACGTTATTTATTTTCCTTTTTACGAAAAACATGTGTCATTGACAGGGGCTATTAAACGTCCGTCTATTTACGAATTAAAAAACAACGAAACCTTAGCCGATCTTTTTGCCATGGCTGGTGGCTTTGGAGATACGGCTTATAAAGAGCGTGTAAAAGTTTTTCAATATGGTGCATCGCAAAGAGTGATTAAGGATATCTCGGTGAAAGATTTTAGTACTTATTTACCCAAAAATGCCGACTCTGTATTTGCCGATAAAATCAACGACAGTTATTCTAATAAATTATACATTGGCGGTGCAGTAACTATGCCTGGCAATTATGAACTAACTAGTCAATTAACTCTAAAGCAATTAATAGAAAAAGCCGGTGGTGTAAAAGAATCGGCATTTTTAATGAGAGGATATATTAATAGGGTTAGCAAAGACCTGCAAAAACAAATGGTTAACTTCAATTTAACCGAATTGCAAACAAGAAAAGAGTTAGATATTCCACTTAATAAAGACGATTCTGTTTATATACCTTTTATAGAAAATTTACGCGAACAAAAGTTAGTGCAAGTTGAAGGGGCAGTAAAAAATCAGGGTAATTACGAGTTTAGAGAAGGCATGCAATTAGAAGATGTTTTATTGTTAGCCGGTGGATTTAATAATAAAGCCGATAATAGAAAAATTGAAGTATTGCGCTATGCAAAAAAATCGAAAGATTCTTTAACGGCGGTGGTTTTAGACAGTTATCATTTTAGCGTTGCACAAAATTTAACAGATAGCAAAACGGGTTTTGTTTTACAAGACAAAGATAAAATCATTGTATCTAGTTTGTTAAACGAAGAATCAATTGGCGTAGTAAAACTAGGCGGTGAAGTATTATATCCAGGCACTTTCAGCATTAGTAATAGAGAAGAAACCGCTGCACAATTAATTGCCAGGGCAGGCGGATTAAATGCCTATGCCAATTTATCGCAAATAAAAATTTATCGTTCTGGCATGTTAGTAGGAATTGATTTAAAAGACAATAGTTACAGGGTTAAAGCAAATGATAGTATTTATATACCCAAAACAGAAACCTTGGTAGAAGTTACTGGTGCTGTATATAACCAACAATTTGTACCCTATAGCAATGGTAGTTTACGATACTATGTTTCGGAAGCTGGTGGACTAACCGACAAGGCGATTTTGAAAAAAGCGTATGTTCAATATAGCAATGGACTCAATAAAAAAACCAAACATTTTTTATTTTTCAGAAGCTTCCCAACGGTGTTGCCAGGATCAAAAATTATTATACCAGCTGGCGAAGCAGCCATCAATAAATTAATAACATCCAATACTATCTCATCGGTGCTTGCCTCGGTAACAACCCTTGTAAGTATTTTAGTTTTACTTAAAAAGTAGTAGTGTCATGCAACCACAAGAACCAATAGAAGAATTTACTTTTAGAGTACCCATTTTACGCGCATGGCGTTCCATTAAATGGGTAGTAAGTACTTATTCTATACAATTGATTATTTGTATGCTATTGGGTGCAGGCATAGGCCTAGGATATGCTTTATACAAGCCTGTTACCTATCAAGCGCAAATTAGTTTTTTTGTAGAGGATAGTAAAAGCTCGGGCGGTTCGTTAATGTCTATGCTGGCCGGACAAGTTGGGTTAGACCTAGGCGCATTATCGGGCGGAAATGGGGTATTGGGTGGAGATAATGTATTGGAATTAGCCAAGAGTAAAATATTGTTACAAAAAGCATTACAAACCAATTATCCTAATTCAAAAAATGAAAGTAATTATAGCTTGGCCGATGAATATGCCGAAACACAAGGCTTAAAATTAAAATGGAAAAATAGCAGTAAAGTTGGCTACGTAGTTTCATTTGCAAGTAACAAAACACAATTTACAAGGCTAGAAGATAGTTTGTTTCAAATTGTATTAAAACGCATTGTTGAAAAAGATTTGAGCGTAAGTAAACCCGATAAAAAACTAGGTTTTTACAGCATTCAAATAGAAACCAGAAATGAATTGTTGAGTAAATTAATTGCCGAAAAATTATTGGTAACCACTACTAATTTTTATATTGAAGGTAAAACAAGCAGGCTTCGAAAAAATTTAGATCGCTTGCAAAATCGGGTAGATAGTTTAGGAATAGAAGTCAATAAAAAAACAGTTGCTTCTGTACATGCTTTAGTAGATAATCAACTAGATATAAATATGGCATTGTCTGCTGCTCCTAGCTCTAATGCCGAAATAAAATCAAAAGATAAAACCTTTGCCAATATTGTATACGGAGAATTATTAAAAAATTTAGAATTAGCCAAAACAGGATTAATTCAAGAAACACCTTCTATTGTAGTAGTAGACGAATTAAAATTACCGATAAAGCAAAATACAGACTGGTGGATGGGCGTAATAACAGGAGGCTTATTAGGCGCAGTTGTAGGGATGTTTTATTTCTTTAAATTAAAGCGGTAGTGAAAATACACTTGGCCTTGAAGGGTTAAAAAGTCTAGTCCGTTTTTGTACCAGATGGCATCGTATTCTTTGTACATCCATTGGTAGTTAAGGGTTCGCATCATGGTAACGGATCCGCCAAATAAAAAGTTTTTATAGGTTTTATCAATCTTTACAGTAGCCATGGCGTCGGTCCAGTGTCTTCTAAAATCTGAGATACGGGCAAAAGTGTAATAGAAAAAATCGTTGTTATGAATGCGTCTTTCTAATTGTAGGGAAATTCTATCAATGCCATTATTATAAGCCAATTCAATTAATTGGTTATTGCCACCAGGGCCTATTCCCGAACCAATTACTTTTCCATTATTGGTATAGCCATGCCTTACAGTGTCTGACAAGTACCAGCTTTTTACATTATTAATTAAATTAACGCTATTAAAACCAAGTTGTGTAAACTCTGCAGCTAATTCAAAACTAGTTTCCTTTTTTAGTGGAAACATTTTTCTAAAACCTGCAACAAATGCAGTAGGCGCTGCCGCATCATCCATAAAAAATAATGGGCTCATTGTTTTGTCGTTTCTACCTAGCTCGGCATATACTTCTGCATTCTCATTTTTCATTTGGTACCTAAAAAACAAACTACCCATTATTTGTTTTCGGTTGTTTTTTTCGGCAGCAGTTGTTTTAAGTCCATAAAATCCAAAAAGCGGTAAATAGTCTAATGGGCTTTTAACATCGGTAGTATATAAATACGCCGTTTTTGCAAAACCAATATGCAAACCTTCTAAAAATTTTGGTTGAATACTTACCGTGGCGCCCGAAATAATTCGTTGTTCGTTTAATTTGGGTTGGTATAAAAATTGGCCATTAAAAACTCTACGGGGCTCGAGTGGTTCTATGTTTGAATTATTAAGCAATCCGGTAATTACTTGCCATTCAACCGAACCAAAAATGGTTTTTAAAGGATGTTTGCTTTCGTAAGTAAGGTGCAAAAAACCAGCTGCGTTATTGGTCATTAATAAAGACTGGTAATAGCCCGGGCCCCACCACATATTTTCGGTAGATATGCCAATAGCCGCATTTTTAAAATTATATTTTAGGTAAGAATTGCCAGGATTTAATTTGTTAATAGGATTGGTGCCAAATCGTTCGGGCAAATCTATTTTATTAATCCATTGGTAGTAGTCGTGCCAGTGCTGTGCAACAAATTCTGTATAAAAAGTTTCGTAAGGTTTGTTTTCTGTAAACTGGAAAACAGGTTTTAGTTGCGCCGTCCAATGATTTTTTTTGTAAAAAATACCAGTAGTAATAAGGGTTTGATATCCTACGCTAGGAACCATTTCGGCATCGTTAATGGTAATAGGATGGTGTGTATTGTAAACATCCCATTTGTTTAAAGGAAGTAGTCGAAAAAAGTTATTGGTAGTATCTTGTTTTTTTTGCGGAATAATATCGCCAAAAGAAAAATCTTTTACAATTGTAGGAATGGTTGTTTGTTCTGCAATAATATTACGTTGCTGAAAACTATAGTTGGTATTAAATTTTCCTAATAATTGTAGCCTTCTTAAGTATAAAACCTGCTGTTGGTCGGTTACGGTTTGGGCATAGCTAGTATTAGAAAATAACAAAGCAGTAATAGCCAGAACCAAGTAAATAAAAATGGCACGCATAATTAAAAAATTAAAATAAATAATTTATCCCTAGGCAAATAAAAATATTGGTAATATTATTATTGAGTTCCCATCCATAGTTTTTTTGAACAACTGTTTTTAGTTGCGAGCTAACAATAAAATGTTTAAAACTAAAATCTGCACCAGCACCAAAAACGTTGTCTGTCCAAGGACTATTAACATGATATTGCGGATCGTTATTTATGTTTTCTATGCTAAATAAATATCGCTTCCAACCTTTATTATAACTACTAAGTATTTTAAAAGTATTGCTACCCGGGCCAACTGCCGAACCTAATAATTGGTTGTTATGGGTAAAGGATTGTAAGGCTCCATGATGGTTCCAGGTGCCTGCGTCTCGTACTAAATTTTCTGCTAATTGTTCTCCGCGCATGTACTCTACCTCAAAATTAACATAAGCTTTTTGTGCAGGTAGGGGCACTATTTTTTTAAAACCTACCAAGTAAGCAGCTGAATGCCCTGGACCCATAAATAAATCGCGGGTGTCTACAGAGTGGTCGTTCCAGCCATATTCTAGGTAACATTCAAAATGATCTTTTGGAAATACACATCTTAAAAATAAAGACACTTGTTGGTCTCTTTCTTTTTGGTCTTCATTTGCAAGGATTGATTTTTTTTCAATCACAGAAAATATAGGTAAATAATGGTCTACAAAGCTACTATTATTGTATACGGCAGAATTCATATCGGCAACTGCATAAGCCCTAGACATTCCCGCATGAAAACCCTTTAACCATTTGGGCTGAAAGGAAATGACCAAACCGTTGTAATACATATTGCGGTTAAGCTTGCTGGTAGGCTGCATTGCATAGTTTTCAAAAGCAGTGGTAGAATCTTCGTTGAGCCATCCACTGCTAAGGGTAAACTCTAAAGAACCAATTGGTGTAACAAGCGGTCTATTGGTTCCAATATAGGCGCGCAAAAATCCAGCGGCATTATTGCTCATTAATAATGAATTATTAATGCCAGGGCCATACCATTTATTTACACTGGCAACACCTACACTAAGTGCGTTTACATTTAAACTAATATTCGATTGTCCAGGCAATACTTGTTTTCTATTAGGGCTGGTAACACTGCCAAATTGTGGCGTAATAGGGTAGGCATTGTTTTGCGACCAAATTATTTCGGGTTGTAGTTGAATTTGTAATGGTCCAAAACGTGCAAAAACACCCATGCTAGTTAGTTGCTGAAATCCGCTGGCTTTTAAAAACCCACCATTATTATATCCATAAGGTGTTTTAGAATTAAATTGTTGCAATAGCGCAACAGGTAATATTCTAATACTAGCCCATTTATTATTTAGTAGTTGGCCATTTAATTGGGTTTTGTCAAAATAAGCGCTGTCTATCCATCTGTATATAGAATCGAGCGGAATGGCTTTTGAACAAACAAAGGGTCGATTATTAAATGAGTAATTACTAGGAATTTTTTCTAGTAATTGTAAATCTCTAGTGGCTTCTTCTACTCTAACACTCGAAATAGGAATTGTTTGAGCAGCCCCATACAAAAAAGCGCTTGTTAATAACAAACACAGATAAGCTTTTTTAAATATGGATAAACTACTATTCAATTGATGCTTTTTATTCATGTAACGGTAACTTTAGGGGTAATTTCGCGGTAAAAATAGTTGAATTATAGATAGATAGGGTTGAATGGGGGATAATTGCGGGAATGAATTTTTAAAATAGGTTAAATAGCAAAAAGACACCCAATTATTTATATCTTTGTGAACTGAATATACTAAAAAATCGTATAATGAGTTTACAAAACAATAAATCAGACTGGTTATTAAAACTATATCAAAACCCCCGAACGGTTTTTGGTTTAGCAGATATTGCTTTGATTATTGGGGACTCGGATGCTATATCGTTAACAAAAAAAATACATTATCAAATACAAAAGGGAAATTTAACAAACCCAAGAAAAGGATTGTATACAAAGCCAAAATTTAATCCAATAGCAATGGCTTGCACTATTTATACGCCATCTTACCTTTCTTTAGATTATGTATTACAAAAAGAAGGAATTATATTTCAATATGATAGTACAATAACATCGCTAAGTTATTTAAGTAGAACAATAACAGTAGATAAAACTCTTATTAGTTATAGAAAAATTAAGGATGCTATTTTATTAAATACTAAAGGAATTATTACAAATGATGATGGCATTAATATTGCAACAAAAGAAAGGGCCTTTTTAGACATGTTGTATTTAAATGGAAATATGTATTTTGATACTATTAATACAATCGACCCAAAAATTATTTATAAACTACTGCCCATTTATGATTCAAAAGTGCTTGAAAAAAGGGTGAAAAAAATATTTAAAAATGAATTTAGCAAAGCATAAGTCTTACCTAGTAAGGATTTTAAAGGATGTTTATGATGATCCAGCGCTTGGCACTATCCTTGGATTTAAGGGAGGAACTGCTTTGCTATTTTTTTATGCATAATCAAACCCCAATAAATAAAGAAATTGTTGAGTATAGAATGAAAAAACCACTAGCCGATTATTTACAATATTGTATTAATTATCTCGAAAAAATGTCTGACAGAAATATTGTTCAAGGACTTGGCGAATTATTAGATGTAGAAACTAAAAAGTTTGTAAAAACCAAGTTAAGGTTAGAAACCATTTCATTATTTAAAATATATAAAGACTTTCCGGAATTGAATTAAATAATTTCAGATGCTACACTTCGAATCAGTTGATGAAGGCACACTGGTACGTTTAAAAAAAGCCTCGCTTATTTTGAAGATGCCGATAACGAAGAAATGCCATTTATGTTCCAAAAAATTACTTGGGAAGAAGTAAAAAATAACATCATAAAAGCGCATACAGATTATGTGTTGAATTATGAATAGGATACGCTTTTAAATCGCCCCCCAGAATTTCCTACAAACTAACATCAAAACACCCCATTATTCCTTTCTTTGAGAACTGGATATACTGTTAAATCGTATAATGAGCTTACAAAGCAATAAATTTGTTGTAGTTATATCTACAACAAATACTAAATACATTAATTGTCATAGACATATCTACAACTTACTGGAAATACCTACCAAGGTATAGAAGTAGTAAATATGGGAACATTTTGTTTATGAGGATTCCCTTAGGTTAAACGTTTTTGAATCAATAACCCAAAAAAGGAAGTCAATTCCTAAAAAATGGCAATAAATTAGGAATTGAATCCTAAAAAATGGCAATAAATTAGGAATAGGAGTATAAATGTTTTAATTTTGAACAAATTGAAACACGGTAATATGGTGAAGCGTCTGTTAGAAGAAAATATATTGGCTAAATTAAATAAGGAGAAGGCAATTATCCTTTTAGGGCCAAGGCAGGTAGGTAAAACAACTTTGCTAAAAGCGCTTTTTAAAAACGCGACCGAAACAATTTGGTTAAATGCCGATGAAATAGATGTGCAGTCTCTTTTTGTAAATATTTCAGCAAAAAGGTTACAAGCAATTATAGGCAACAAAAAAATAATCATTATAGACGAAGCTCAGCGTATACCCGAAATAGGGTTAAGGATGAAGCTAATAACAGATCAAATGCCCGAGGTTCAATTAATAGCAACAGGTAGCTCGGCTTTTGAATTATCTAATAAATTAAATGAACCCTTAACAGGCCGTAAGTGGGAATTTAAAATGTATCCAATTTCTTTTCAGGAAATGGTTAATCACCATGGCTTGTTAGATGAAATGCGCTTATTACCCCATCGATTGATTTATGGGTATTATCCAGATGTAGTGAATCATCCAGGAAATGAAAAAGAAATTCTAAAGCAATTATCTGATAGTTATTTGTATAAAGATATTTTATTGATAGATCAAATTAAAAAACCAGAGGCACTAGTAAAACTATTACAGGCATTGGCTTTTCAGGTAGGATCACAAGTATCATATCATGAACTAGCGCAGGTTTGTGGGTTAGATGGAAAAACAATTGAAAAATATATGATGCTATTAGAGCAATCATATATCATATTTAGGTTAACCTCATTTAGTAGAAACTTACGCAATGAATTAAAAAAAAGCAGAAAAATATATTTTTACGACAATGGCATTAGAAATGCATTGATAGCCAATTTTAATCAAATTGAAAATAGAACAGATATAGGCGCATTGTGGGAGAACTATTTAGTATCTGAGCGAGTGAAGTATTTAGCATACCAACAAAAATGGGTAAATCATTGGTATTGGCGAACTTCCGAACAACAAGAAATAGATTATTTAGAAGAAGAAAACGGAAAATTAACCGCTTATGAATTTAAGTGGAACCCAACAGCCAAAGTATCCATCCCAAACGCATTTAAACAATCGTACCCGTTGGCAGAAATAAATATCATACACAGAGAAAATTTCTATGAATTTTTAGTTGGTTAAATATTCAGCCTAGATATTTATAACTCAAAAACTCACATTAATCAAACTCCCCAAATCTTGAACGGAATTAATCTTTTCTAAATCATAATTATTAAATCCATAAAATGCAGTAAATGTATAATGTGGATTTAAGTTTTTATCACTTCTATAACCATGATCACCGGTTAGTATAATTCTAAATTTATTTTCACTGGTTAGTTTTGCTAGCAATACAGAAAGTTTATCATTTGTAAAATTCCAATAAGCATAGTAATTATTTAAATTATACTCATCTCTTAAATGAAATTCTGGTTCATATATAATTGGTGCATGTGGCATGTATAAATGGATATAAATAAATTGTCTTTTATTTATTAGGTTATTTAATGAATCTGTAAGTCTAGTTAAAATATATTTATTATGTAATTCCATTGGTGAATAATTATTTTGAAATTTATCTTTATTAAACTGACTATTATAATAAAAAAGATAAATCATTGCAGCGTTTGAAAAGAAACTTTCAATAAAGTTTTTTGGGTAAAAATAGTGCCGATTGATAGGAGCTGATTTGCCTATATCAAAAATTCCATAATTAATTATAGATATATTTTTAGCACTTAAACTATCATATATTAATGCTCGAACTAATTTATTTGTGCCAATACTTGAGATGGTTTGTTTTGAATAAGCACTATCTTTCGATAAATTAAAATTAAATAAAGAACTTAAACTGTGTATGGTAGAAGTTTCGTAAGAAAAATTATTGTTTCGAACAATCCAATTATTCTGCTTTAGATTATTTGAAAAATTATAAATAGCTGAATCTTTGAATACCTTGTACAAGCCATCTGGCGAATTGTATTCGTCAGTAATTAATAGTATTATAGGTTTAACATCTTTAGACTTTTTTTGTAATTGGGTATAGCTATTTTGAATACTATTTATATTTTTTAAATTCTCTCTACTAAAAATTGAGTTTAATGAAAAAGTGACTAATCCAAATACAATAAAAAAAATGTTGAAAATTTTAAAACATTGATGCTTTTTTTTGAAAATTAATAGAAAAAAAATTATAATCATTGCAGGTATTAATATCACCCTGTCTTTTATGGTATGAATTGTAAATGACTGCAAATAAGTTGCAAAATAAACTCCATAAAAAAATATTAAACTTCCTGAAACTGTAAATGCAGTAATTAAATTACCAATCGATGTAATATTATTGGCTAATTTAAAAAGAATTTCAATTAAAATAAAAAAGCCTATAAGTCCTAAAAAAATTATAGTATTAAAGAATGGCGAAGTATAAATTTCCTTAAAATTAAAGCCCAAATAGGGTAATAAAATTATTATAAATGAAGCCTTATTTAAATCAAATAATTTTATTAATTTATTCATGTGCTTAATGGCTTTTCCATAAATAGCAAACTGCGATTACTATTCTGTAATTTCTTTATTTCCAATATTTTAAAATACTTAGCCAAAGATTCAATAAAATTAGTTTCGGTATAATCTTCTTGATTTGTATGATTATTCACTATTAATTCTTGTACTCTTTTGTCTGTTATTTCAATAAACTCAACAATCAAATATTTACTACTAAACTTATTTAGAATTTCTCCTATTTGATTAATAGATATTTTATTGGTAAAGAATAAGTGGTGTATTAATGCCAAGGCTAATACCATTTCTGAATTAGCTCTTTCATAAATATTTTTGGTTTCACTATTTAATAAACCCAAATTTGGAGAGGGTTCATTTAAATTTCCAACTATTGCAACTATATTATTAATATTATTTGCTAGAATTTGTTTTTCTATTGTATCTACACAATTATCATCTGCCTCTAACGCAACAACTCTTTCTGCATATTCTGCTGCTATAAAACTAAACTTTCCTGTATTAGCACCTAAATCTATAACTGATATTGGCTTTGTTATTTCTAACCACTTTCTAATAGTAGTTTCTTTATCTTCTAAATATTCTGCACTTTCAATATCATTTTTGTAATAACCATTCCAATGATTTGTATATTGATAAGGTTTAACCCAAAGAGTAATAGTTTTAAAAATCATTTGCTGCAATGATTGTATTTTTTCTACTGTAAATCCTTTAATTTTTTTGATTTCATTTTCTGTAGAATAAATTTTATTAGAATATCTTGAATGTAAATGGATATGTAAAAGGGTAGTTAAATTAAACCAGCTTTTTAATGGGAGTTGCTTACTAACAAAATTTAAGTGCATACCTCTTAATTCTGTTATTGTTAATTTACTCCACTCTGTACCATTATAATGCATTAGTACTATTGGGCTTAAAAATTCTTCACAAAACTGTTTGTAAGCAATCCAATTGTCATTTTCATTGAAAAACATAAAGGAACTGGTATCAAACATAATTGCCTTGCCAGCAGATAAGTAAAAATTAAAAGGGGTGGCATCCTTTAATATCATTCCATATTTTAATGCAATTTGGTTTATTGTAAGGAAGGCTAATATTGCTTTTATCCATTGTTTATAAGACCATTCAAACGGGTAGCTTTGAAATGGTATTTGAGTAGGATATAATAGTTTATAAATTTTAGGGTCACTATTATCTATTTCAATTTCACTGTGTTCAAGGATTAGCCCTAATTGAACTAATTCTTGGTATAGCCCAGATTGTATTAAATAGTTGTATTCTGATTTATATTCTTGGAATATATACCTAAAGTAGCCAGCCTCTTTTTTTACAACCCTTGCAGCAGAATCTCTGTATGATATATTATTTTGGCTGGTCATAATTAGTGGAGTTTGTCATTACTTTCATCAACTATCTTATTTCCAAATTTGAATTTGAAAAAGGCTACGATTCTTTTAAAGAAAACAACTGCAGTTAGTAACCCCGATAATAATGCTTGAAATAACAAACTCCCTGAACCAGGGTCTATGTACAATAAAAAAAACGTCATTCAATAAATTGTTTTAAGTAGAAGTTAGACAATTTTAAAGTATTACACTAATTTCTTAATTAATATATTACATTAAGCATATGTGACTTTGTGTAATTATGATAGTTTAATGTATAAGATACAGTAATTATAAGTATTGTTGCTTTATCAAATTTAAAAATAATCGCATACGAATTTAAATGGAGCCCAATAGCTAAAGTATCCATCCCAAACGCATTTAAACAATCGTACCCGTTGGCAGAAATAAATATCATACACAGAGAAAATTTCTATGAATTTTTAGTTGGTTAAATGTTCAGCCAATATATTTGCAGCTTTAACAACAATTAGCGTTTATAACGCTCAAGGGCGCAATAAATTATTGGTATTCAAGGTATTCATTTAAAGCAGGTTTTTAGGCATTTGAAGTTTGGTGCAAAATAATTTTTACCTTTTTACGTTAATTAATTGTAACTATAGCATAAAGCTGCTGCAAAAAGCTTTACCTTAGATACTCAATTTTGCGCTACTTGTTTGAGTTTTTATGTGACTCAGGGTGGCGAAGCCGTTTAAAAAACACCTCCACTGCACTTTGAGCATCGACAAACTTTTTTCTGGTAAAATCCGTTTACAACTATTAACCAAGCTATTGCTAAACCCTAGCACCAAGGTGTTTTTACGCGGTTTAGAAAGAGATTTAGGGGTAAGTAGTAATACGGTAAGAATGGAGTTAAATAAGCTCTCTGAAATGCAGCTTATAGAAGTGCAAGACCATCAAGAAGGAGATAATACTAAACTAAAACAGTACGGCGCTAATACCAAGCATCCGTTATTTAATTCGTTGCGTGGTATTATTTTACAACATGTAGGCCTCGATAAAATTGTAGATAGTATACTAAATAGACTAGGTAATGTAGATCAAGTATGGTTAACCGGCGATTTAGCAGAAGGAAAAGATTCGCCGTTTGTAGATTTGGTAATTGTTGGCGATATTGAAAAAGCGTATTTGTATCAGTTAATTGAAAAAGTAGAGCCGCAGATTGATAAAAAAATTAGGGTGGGGGTTTATAATAAGGAAGAGTTTGAAATGGGGTTGATGAAGGATGCAGGGGTGGTGATGAGGTTGGTGGGGGATTAGTGTGGTCCACACTAATATTGGGTATTTACGGATAGTTGTAAATCATTAATAAGCTGAAAATCAAGCACTTTACATGTTTAATTTTTTGTTTATAGG
>Ga0214919_10001575_pt1 | contig 36975 bp, 39 predicted proteins | sample LL1503_MetaG_FD_177994 | JGI IMG/M metagenome (GOLD analysis project Ga0214919, IMG submission 177994) | Freshwater microbial communities from Lake Lanier, Atlanta, Georgia, United States - LL-1503 | ecosystem: Environmental > Aquatic > Freshwater > Lake | place: USA: Georgia | collected...
TGGCACCAGGTCTTCTAAGCTAACCATCTCTACTTGATGCATTTTTTCCCTTGCTCAAATCCAAAATTATGAGCCCTGCATTTTAATAATTTTTCGAGCAATCAGCATCAGATTTCAACACGCCCTTCTATCAAGACCCGACTTCAGACGGTCTATACCCTCCAATCTTTCAGGCCTTTTGAGCTATTCACCCAAGATTTATTTTCAACGCATACTGGCGGCAGTATTCTGACCTCAGCCTCTGTTTTTTCTGACGGGTCGCTTCCTCAGAATTCAAGTTTTAATACAGCAAGAAATCTTTTTTCTTGGACACCGACGCCTAATCAAAGAGCCCCAGGCTCTTATTTTATTTATTTTTCTGGTTGTAATAGCCCAAGCACCCTCTGCCAAGAATACCCTGATTTTTGTACGCCACTGCCACCGACTTGCAACCACACATCCACTGAATTACGCGTAGTGAATACCGCGCCGACTTGGCTAGTGAATCCCCTACCCGGTGCTGCCGGTCTGCCGGGAGATTTAGTTGAGACCACTATCCACCCCCAATATTCTCAAGACTTAGATCAAGATGCTGGCACTTTTTCTCTGAGCCAAATTATTAATAATCTTAATCAAACCACGCTTTCTCTTCTCACACTTCCCCGATTAATCCCTCAGGCTCTGGGTCAAATTAGTCTTCAGTGGCAAATCCCACCTGATACCTCTGTCGGCGCTTATAATTTTTTAATCAATCGCATGGACCGCTTCGGCGCAACTGGAACAACGCTATGGACAGTCTCTGTCACGGCCACCAGTGTCATCACCCTCAGTGCTAATACGGCTTATTCTGCAGCGACTTTTGGCTTAGGAATCACCGCTATTGGCTTAGTCTTTATCGCCGCTGTTGCCGCTTGTTATTGTTATAAAAAAAGAAAATCAGCCACGATCGCCATCGCCGCGAGAAATAATCAAGACGCACATCATCCAAACACCAGGACAATCACTCTGGATGGGCCGACCACCCCCGAGATCATGCCGCATATCACGTCTTCACAAACACCACCAGCCCACCTGATTCCGCTACCACCGCCTCCGTTATTATCGACCTACCGTCATCCTAATAATCCTGATAATCCTGCAAATCTTGTATTACCGCCTTTATTACCCAGCACCCCGACTTCTCGAGGAACAGGAAACAGCGGCACAGAAAATAATGCCACCAGTCCGGCGCACCGTGTTTTACAAGCACAAAGGAGAAGCACTCACAGAAGAGGACAACCCCATGCTAGGCAGCCTCATACTAACCAGCCAAGGTCCAGTTCAACGGCTGAAGATTTAGCCCATCTTCTTCAAACTCATTCGGCCTCTGCTATTCCAGCCTCTGCGACTGCTGCTGAAACAGGGGACGAACATGAAGTTCGCACCACTCATTCTGACGATGCTGATCAAAGCATTCCGATGCCCTTGTCTACGCACAGCAGTCCCGGAAATCTTCCACGCTCTCTGACAGCACCGGCCCCTACTACAGGCGTGGCTCCTGGCACCGCAGATTTATTCAGAACCAGAGCTTCAGCCAGATCAGATCAAACATCAGATCAAACAGGAGAAGAGGCTACCCTCTCCATCGTTTAAAATTTTATACTTAAAGACGAATCAGCCATGAATAAAAAAAATAAAATCATCAAATCTCTCAGACCAATTCACCTACTATTACTGCTCTTTATCTTGTGGCTTGCTGCCCTCGCTGCGGTTCTTATTCTTGATAAAAAAGAAACCACTGGACCTGTTCCTCCAGAAAATAAAAACACGCATTCTCAGACCATCACCCTAAATTTTGAGCAGGGTCCGATCCACCCCGATCGCATTGATATCCAGCAAGACCAAGACACTTTGATTCTTAATTTAGAAGCGTGTGCTAGCTGTGGTTTCGACTGGTCCGTGAAATCTTTCGACCAAAAATTTTTAAAATTAGTGGCCAATAACTATACCCGACCCCAGCTTCCAAAAGGCGAGGTCGGCGGCATTGGAACACGAAGATTTATTTTTAAAATTAACCCCGAGTTTCATCATCAAAATATGTCCACTGTTATATCCCTAAAATATGGGCAAGAGTGGGATAAAAACAGCATGAGCGATTCAAACTTCGTATTAAATTCTGTAGGTGCTCCTGCTAGCTAACTCTATATTTTCAAAGGCTCAGCGCCTTCTTCTAAGAAATTTTGGCATTTTCTGAATGCCTCCCTTAAGAAAGATTAATGCGTTATCTTTTCTTTAAGCCGCTCACTAAGAAAAGGTAAAGCCCCATAAAAAAACAAATAATGGGCTAAAAATTTAAAACTTATCTCAGCCGATTAGGGGATAAAAAATCATTAATCGGCTAAATAAACAAACTTAATCTCAGCCGATTACTATCTAAAAAACATGTTATCGGCTAAAATTTTATGACAAAAATCAGCCGATAATTAATATTTACAAACCATGAAAATCAAAATTATTACTAAAAATCAAAACTTTATAGGCAGAACCTACGAGAAAAACTTTCTCTCAGAGCTTATTAAAACTCAAGATGAGGCCCGCATCATTATTATTTACGGCCGACGTCGTGTAGGGAAAACAGAGTTAATAGAACAAGTTTTTAAAGACAGAAATATTTTAAAATTTGAAGGCATCGAAGGTGGCAGCGTTCAAAGACAGCAAGAAGCTGTTTTATCTGACCTGGCTAAATATGCCGAAGAGCCTTTCCTGGCAAAAATCACCCCCAGCCATTGGCTCGATATTTTCGAGCTCATTAACAAATATATTAGCCAGGGCACTTGGACCTTATATTTCGAAGAGCTCCAGTGGCTTGCTAATTATCAAACCGATTTCATTGCTGAATTAAAAACCGCCTGGGACAATTTTTTTAAGAACAATCCAAAACTAATTATTATCCTTTGTGGCTCTTCGCCGTCCTTCATGATCGAAGATGTCTTAAAGTCTAAATCTTTATATAACCGCTCCCAGTATGAACTTCCCATTCGGGCGTTCTCACTATCTGAAACTCAAGAATTTCTTAAAAACAAATCCCTCTCAGAAATTATGGATGCTTATTTATTACTAGGCGGCATGCCGGAATATTTAAAAAGAGCGAAACAAGATTCTTCTGTTTTATTATCTATTGCTAAACAATCTTTCGTCCCTGGGGGTTTTTTCACTCATGAGTATGAAAGAATTTTTATCAGCTCTTTAGCCAGTAATATTAATTACCAAAAGATCGTTGAATTCTTGGGAACTCACCATTTTGCAAGCCGCATTGAAATTCAAAAATATTTAAAAATAGACTCTGGCGGAACCCTCTCAACGCTCTTATTTGATTTGGAAGAATGCGGCTTAATTCAGTCTTACACGCCTTTTGACACCCCTGAAAATTCAAAACTAATCCGCTATGCAATCTCTGATGCTTACTTACAATTTTTTTATAAATTTATAAAACCAAAATTAAAAGCCATCGAGGCGGGCGATTTTATCCACAACCCTTTAAGCGCTTTAGATTTCAGCAGCCTTGAAAAATGGAAAGGTTTTGCTTTCGAACGTTTCTGCCGCGCTCAACACAGGCTCATCGCAAAAATACTGGGCTTTGAGGCTGTTAAATATCAGCACGGTGCTTATTTCAATCGAGCGCTCAACTCAGAGCATCCAGGTTTTCAAATAGATCTGATTTTTGCCCGCGACGATAAAGTTTTTACTATTTGTGAAATTAAATATTTAAGCAGCCCCGTCAGCAAAAAAGTGATTGCTGAATTTGATAAAAAAATAGAATTATTTAATCCCAAGAAATCTCATTCAATCCAAAAAGTTTTAATTACTGCTAATGGCGCTGAAGAGGGTTTAATTAATGCCCATTATTTTGATCGAATCTTAGTCTTAGAAGATTTTTTTAAATAATCTTTTGTCATACCAGCGGAAGCCGGTATTCCGTCTTAAACCTGGACCCCGGCCTCCGCCGGGGCGACGCGAAACGACGAGCATGTCCGAGTTATTTCATAGGCACTCTTAATTCGACGAAATATATTTTTCCCGCTTAATATTTTTACTTTCAAACCCACGCAGCTGTAAATCCATAAACGCACTATCAATCATTTTTGGATTACCGCAGAGAAAAATAAGATCAGACTCTGGATTTAAATTTAAATCTTCAAACGCCGTCTGGACATAGCCTGAATATAAATAATCCTGCCCCTCTAATTTTTTATCCTCTAATTTTTCTCTGGATAACTGCGCCCTGAAAATACAATTATTTTTATATTTATTTTTAAACTCTAAAAAATCTTCGAGATATAACAAATCTTTTAAATATTGCGCGCCAAATAAAATAATAATTTTAAAATTAGGGTCTTGATTAATTTTCTCAGCTAATAAATTCAACATCGCTCTATAGGGCGCTATGCCAGTCCCTGTGCCAATTAAGATATGGCGCTTGTTTAATTCAGGTTCTTGAATAATTAATTTCCCGACAGGCCCTAAGGCATTTAAAATTTCACCCGGCTTTAAATTAAACAAACACTCAGACGCTATCCCACCAGGCACATAAGACACGGCAATTTCTATGAGGTCTACAGAACCCATCAATCCAGCATTATTTAAATTTTTAAAATCTAAATTTTTAAAACAAGGTTGACTCGCAACAGAATAACTGCGGCGCTTTAAGACACCTTCAGAGTTTTTCAATAAAAAAGTAATAAATTGCCCCGGGATAAAATTAAATTTCTCTCCGCTTTCTAATCTAAAAGCCAAGTGCAAAATATTGGGACCTAAAGATCTCGTATGATCCAAAATTAAATTAAACCCAGCGGCCATTTTTCTTACTCTCTCTATTTATTTTTTATTCTTTATTTTTTTCTATTTCTTTCATATTTAACTCAATCCAATCATGAGCCAGCTTATTTATTTCACTCATAGATAATCCAGCTGTTTCCATGGGCGCGCTAATAATTACTGTAATTTTCCCAGGGGTTTTTAAAAAAGATTGTCGACGCCAGCAGTGTCCTGCGTTATGCGCCACACAGATAATTTTGCTCCCTGTTGCTTTGACTAATAAAGCGCCACCCTTATGAAACTCTGGATTTTCATAGGGTTTCACTCGGGTTCCTTCAGGAAATAAAATAATGCTAATGCCCTCTTTTAATCTTTGAGACCCCATCTCAGAGATTTTTCGTATAGCCTCACGACCCTGTTTTCTATTAATAGGAATATGTTTTGAAATTCCAAAAGCCCAGCCAAAAATGGGGATAAAAATTAATTCTCTTTTAGTCACAAAGCAGTTGGGCGGAAATATCCCAGAAAATACAATGGTCTCCCAGGCTGATTGATGCTTACTTAAAATAATAAAAGGCGGATTAGATAAATTTTCTAGACCCCTGATTTCAAAATCTAAGCCGCAAACATATTTAGCCGTATAGAGCATTAATTTTGACCAGGTTTTTATAACCAGAAATCTTCCCTGAGAAAATTTTAAAGGCCAAGTGACAAAAACCAAGCTGACCCCAATCAAAATAGTGATCGCCATGATTAAATAAAAAAATATTGCTCTTAGGACTAAGAAAAATTTATAAAACATACCCATCAAAATCTTCCCAGAAAAACAGGCGCGGATTATTGAAGATAGGGGCGGAGGGTGCAAGGGAAAATCATAATTTTTAAATAGACCTCTCTCACCCTCTTGCATCCATGAAACCCCTTGTGTTACTAAATGTCCCCCCGAAAATAACTTAAAAAAATGAATTTATGCCAACTCTTTTATTTGATTTTGATTCGACCTTAATTAACTGCGAAAGCCTTGAAGAAATCTCTGCTGAATATTTAGATGACCAAACCCGACAAGATATTGCCATTATTACAAGAGCAGGCATGGAAGGTCAGGTGTCTTTTGCAGAGTCTTTATCTTTTAGATTAAAACTGGCTCAGCCTAATAAAAGCGCCATTGAAAAATTTACAGCGAATCCACAAAGATATTTAACAGAGGGCATTCCCGAATTAATTAAATCTTTACAGGCCAATAAAAACCATGATCTCTGGATTATTTCAGGGGGACTCATAGACGTCATTTTGCCTTTCGCCGATTATTTAAATATTCCCAAAGATCATGTCCGAGGTATTACAGGTCGTTGGTATGGCGATAATTTTCATTTGAATCAAAAAGACCCCTTTGCTCAGGGAAAAATCCAAGGCTGTGCGACCCTCGCCCCCAGCTGGCATGGACCCAAAATCGCCATTGGCGATGGCATGACGGATTTTGCTTTGTTTCAAGACGGCTTAGTGGATCATTTTATTGCTTATACCGAACATGCGTCGCGAGACTTTGTGAAAAAACATCAGTTAAAATCCGCGCGCAATACCCGTGAATTAAAATTGGCGCTGGATGATCTTTTAGTCGCCTAGTACTTAATTCTGTTTTTTATATTTTTAATTTTTTAAAGGCCCTTTCTCATGAAAAAAATTACTTTCAAGATTTCTTCTCTTGCTTTGGGGCTTTGCCTCATGGCCAGCTCTTTTGGAGCGCCCACTGCGTCTAAAAACCATATCGCTGCGGCTGCAGCCTTGCCTTCTCCCAATCCACCATTGACGCTTCAATCACCCATCCCTTTGAATTCTTATGGTGCGATAGATATCAATGCGAATGTCCCACTCGCAGCCCAAGTTGCGCCTAAGCCCAGTAACTTTACAGATCCAGTGATTACACCGCTCTCTACTATTTTTGCTCAAAGCGTTCCTATTCCTCCTAGCCTCAATGCCAAAGGTTATATTTTAATGGACGCAACTACAGGGGCCGTCATTGCGGCGAATAATCCCAATATGCGTTTAGCGCCTGCGTCTTTGACTAAATTAATGCTCTTATATATCGCCGAACAAGAGCTGGCTAAAAACCAAATTCACTTAGATGACATGGTGACAGTCCAGCCCGTCGCTTGGGCTACTGGTGGCTCTCGTATGTTTTTAAAACCTGGTGATCAAGTCTCTGTCCGAGATTTAATTTCTGGAATTATTGTCGCCTCTGGTAACGATGCTGCTGTGACCCTTGCTTTACATATTGCTGGAACACAAGACGCCATGGTCAACATGATGAATCAACAAGCGGTCCAACTAGGCATGACCAATACGCACTTTTCAGACGTCATGGGTCTGCCTGTCCCGAATCATTATTCCAGTGCTTATGATTTAAGCTTATTAGCCCGCGCAATAGTCACTCAATATCCCCAAGACATCAGCTGGTATGGCCAAAAATGGTTTACCCATAATGGGATAAAACAACCTAATTTTAATAAATTATTATTTATCTACCCCTATGCGCTGGGCCTCAAAACAGGGTCAACTAGTAGTGCTGGCTATTCTTTAGTCTCAGCTGCTCAAATGCCAGGTCGGCCTATGGAATTAGTTGGCGTTGTTTTAAACACCCCCAGCGGTGATGACTCTGCGGCAGACAGCAAGGCTTTACTCACTTATGGATTTAATTTCTTTACAGATCTAAAAATTTATACTGCTGGCCAAGTCTTAGATAATGCCAAAGTCAGCTACGGCAAAGATAAGACCAGTCCCGTTGGTCCTAAAGATGATATTAACATCACCATTCCCACTAATTTATCTTCTAATCTCACAGCTAATTTAAAACTCCAACCCAATCTTCAGGCGCCTCTAGTTTCTAATCAAACCGTTGGTAGCATTGATATTTCACTAACTGGCCAGACGACGCCTATTCAATCTGTCCCTGCCGTAGTTTTAAAAGATAATCCTAAAGGCAATATTTTAAGACGCGTGAATGATCAGGTGTCTAACTGGTTTTAAATTAGTTTTAGATTTTAAAAATTTAAATTTTAAATAAAGAAAAATATTTTTATATTTATCCAGTGATTTGATTAAGAAATAAAAAAATATCTGCTAAGATGGCCGCCGAAAATAAGACCTGTGATTTGAAAAATTTTTAAAACATGGGTCTTATTTTTAAAGAAACAGGACGTTTCTTTTAGTTCATGCCAAGGGGGTGTTTTAACTATGCAATCAATATCGATCATCAATCTAAGTATGCAAGACATGTCTGTGTTGGAGCAGTGTTTAAGCTATAACAACATTTCAACAGACTAAGGTCTTTTCAGCATTAAGCTGATTAAAACCGCCGTCCCATCTTATCTTTATGATTGGTGTGATAGGCGGTTTTTTTATACCCTTGTTTTTATAACCTAGGTCTTGGTTTTAAATTTATTGTATTAATGCTTCGAATTTCTAGATGGATCTGGAACATCACAAGCCAACTTAAGTAAAAAAGCTCATCAAAAAGCTAATCCAGGAGTGGTGTATGTTTTTAGAACCTCGACAAGCCCCAGCTATCAATCATCCAGATCAGCCCCAAGATTCAAGGCATTTTCCCACGGGACGAACACAAGGTTCGCCCCTCCACCAACATTCTGCTTATTCTCAAGCCCTCAGCTGGGCGGAGGTCTCTCCAAAAATCAGACTAATCAATCCGGAATTTGCGAATATCTTAGACGAGCTTGCCTCAGAGAATAACCAAAGCCAACACGACCAACACTATGTCTGCTACTTAGTTCGATATCCTTTTGGAGAAAAAATTCTAGACCGGGGTGTTTTGCAATTACCGAATCACAAAAACCAATTTTTACCTATTGATCACCAAGACCAAGACCCCGCCTTACAAAAAGATTTGTCTTATATGCGGGGCATGCCTGTTGGTCTAGTTTTAAATAAAAGCATTGAGATGTTTTTATCTATCAATAATCGCGATACGCCCTGGAGCCTCATGGGTGCTGGGAAAATTTTTGGTTTGTGGGCCTTATTAAATACTCAGATCTCCTGTGAACGCGGCAATATGTGGAACATTGTCTCAGGCGCTCGATCAATTTTTATGCTGCCAAAATTAACAGACACGGCCTCCCATAAAAAATTACAAAGATTCTGCGGCATCTCGGCTCCAGCCCCACAAAATCTTTCAGATCACTGGGAGATATTCAAACAACTAACCAATACCCACGGCCCACGGGAAAATACGAGCTGGTCTGCTGACCTCCTCTTTTTTTCTCACCACTGGGTCAAGCAACAATCAGACAAACTCTGGCAAGCTTTAAGACTTTATTTTTATCGCTGTGCTTGGGAAGCGACGGCCTTCTTAAGAAATCAGGTGATCTATGACGTCGAATTTTATACCGCCATAGAGTCCCATAACTTAAAACCAGACCCTTACCTAGTCGATACATCCAAACATACCCTGGCTATTTCCATGAGCACTCAAACCGGCTTTGGGGTGGCTTTAGATAATAATTCCGCGCCAATTTCTTTCTTACAAAAAACCTATCTTGATATTTATGGCTTAGCCTACGCCCCAACCATCATGCAGCCGACTTATATTAATAATCTCCAACATCAGCCGATTTATTATTCTCTCCATGTCCCAACACTAGGAGGTTATTCACCCAAAGGCAGAAAATTAGCAAGCAAAAAGTATAATTTAAAAGAACTGAAATATATTTTACAAAAAATATTCAAAGCCTTCTCAGACAATCCTTTTGAGCTACAAGAATCCCCTGTGTCTCTCTATAACATCATGAAAAACTTATCTTTTAGATATTTTCATACCGAGCATGACCCCTTTGGCGAAATAGAACACACCCAGTCTTTGGTTCATTCAGATAGCGCTTTAAAAACCCATCTGGATCAATATCCCCATCTGGATTTCTGCGATACCAGCTTATTTTTATGCGGCGTAATTCAGATTTCTAAAAATAACCATGCTTATGACAGACTAGACTGACAGACCAGTTTAAGTTAAACTAACCCGACGTGCTTAAATATATCGCGGAGTTACGAAATGACTAATGTTAATACTGTCGGTGCTTTTGAGGTCAAAACGCACTTTTCAAAGATATTAAGCCTCGTTTGTGAGGGCCAAGAGTTTGTGATCACACTCAGAGATAAGCCTGTCGCTAAGCTTACTCCGCTCAATGAGGACATTGACCTTGCTCAAGTGATTCATGAGCTCTTGAGCAATATCAAAAAAACACCCAAGAAAATTGATCTTAAAGCATTAATCAATGAAGGAAGAGAATAAAAAGAAGGAAATACCCGTGGAACATGAATTATTTGTCCTAGATTGCTCCGTGAGCCTGCTCTGGGCTTACGAAGATTCCACCAACCCAACCGGCTCAAAATATGCGAAGCAGATTCTAGAGCATATTCTTGCCAAAAAAGCCCGCGCCTTAGTTCCGAATATCTGGCCCTTAGAAATCAGCAATGTTTTATTAAAACTAGAAAAACATGGCGTATTAGATTTTCACGAATGCGCTGACTTTATGAAAAGAATTCAAAAACTACCCATCCAACTAGATACAAACTTATCGCTTTCACCCGAGAAAAATTATGCCTTAGCTCGGGAATATGAACTTTCAAGTTACGATGCTGCTTATTTAGAGCTGGCTATGCGTCACCAAATCCCACTGGCTACTAATGATAAAAAATTAAAACAAGTAGCCAAAAAAACAGTGGGGCTCCTCTAAGAACCTCCACCCTTCCCCACGCTCTTTTTAATTTGATAAAACTTTCTCACTTGCGGACCTCGACGATTGGCAATATTGCGCTCTGCTTCTGCAAGATACGCACGATGAAAATACTCATGGCCCTCAGCACAAAATTCATCCTGTAAAGCAATAAGCGTCGCGGCCGCTTCATCCCACCAAAAGGCGAACTCTTCTGTAAAATCTTTAAGATAAATGGGCCGATTAAGCGCTGGTAAAACTTTTTCAAATTTTTGAACATAGGGCTCAGGTTGCGCAAAAAATATAAACAAACTGCCCTGATCACTTAACATCTCTAGATATTTTTCTAAGATTGCGCATGGATCTTCCGTAAAATAAATCGTATCCACAAAAATAATAGCATCGTAGCCATCTGGATCTCGCCCCTGGAAAGCTTCCATTGGAAAAGCCTCTAAAAGCACATTTTCTAGCTGGGCATGTCTTTTCTTGCCGTATTCAATCGCGTCTTTGGCAAAATCAATGCCATGAATCCATTTAAACTCTGGATACTCTGCCAATTTGGCGCAGAACCCTCCCGTACCACAGCCCACGTCTAAAATACGCGTCGCTTTCTCTTGTCTTAATAAATTCACCACCCACTCAAACTGACGAGCTGTCAAAAAACTAAATTGTTGAAAGTCGATACCACAAGTCTTCAAACATAATTTTTTATGCGCCTCACTCTCTGCACAGCCTTTTAACATTCTGGAATACCATTGTTCCATATAGGGCGTCGTTAATTTTTTTGCTACATCCAGGCCCTCTGGAGTTAAAGCATAAGATACTGAAGGGCTTGAGCTCACCATGACTAATAAATTTTTTTCAATTAATAACTTCAGTGCCTCACTCACCCCTGAGGCGATTGTTAGAAAAAATTGATGCTGATGGCTCTGCAATATATCTAAATCAATATGCGTATAATTTTTGGCCATAAACATAGAAATTAATATCTGTTCTTCTATTTCTGACAATCCCACTAGTCCCACTGATGCTTATCCTTCTGACGATCCTGCACTGATTTACGGGTAGGGGAATGTAAAGTATTTTTTTTTAAAATCTAGGCCCACAGTAAATAGCTGCGCCATACTTTCAGCTCATACTTTCATGGACACCTAGATTAAAAATCGATAATTTGCCGCGCCATTAATCAAAATAAATTAATAAGATTCAAACCACTGATGAGCACCTACGTAATCGGCGATGTCCAAGGCTGTTATGACCCCCTCATGCGGCTGTTAGATCAAATAAATTTTGACCCAACTCAAGATCAGCTTTGGTTTACAGGGGATTTAGTAAACCGCGGCCCAAAATCTCTTGAAGTCTTAAGATTTATTAAAAAAAATAAATTTATTACCGTCCTGGGCAATCATGATATTCACTTAATTTGCACTTTTGATGGCATTGCCCAGACGCATCCTAAAGATACCCTCAAAGAATTATTAGACGCGCCTGATATTCAAGAACTCGTTGATTATTTAAGACAGCTGCCCCTGCTTTATGAAAATACAGATCAAAATAAAACTAAAAATTATGGCCTAGTTCATGCAGGTGTTTTACCCCAATGGACCTGGGATCAAGCTAGAAAATATGCCCGCGAAGCTGAAAGTTTTTTACAAAATAAAAATCTATGGCTGGAAAATATTCAAAATTTTTATGGTGACATGCCCAATATCTGGACTGATAATTTAGAAAACATGGACAGATTAAGATTAATTTTTAATGGCTTCACCAGATTAAGAATTTGTAAATCTAATGGCGAGTGTGATTTTAAATTTAAGCGGGGTCTTAACGATATTCCGAAAGATTATTTTCCCTGGTTCGCCGTGCCCAATAGACAAACACAAGATCAAACTATTCTCTTTGGTCACTGGTCTGCGCTGCTTTGCGAAACCAATGACCCAAAATTTATTGCTTTAGATAGCGGTTGTGTTTGGGGTAATGGATTAACGGCTTATTGTTTAGAGACTGGAAAACGGGAGTGTGTGAAATAATTTTTCTGTTGCAAATCAGCAGTTCAGCACTTAAAGTAAGAAACTCTGAAATTCTTAATTCAATAAAACAAGAGAAAAGGGAAGCAAGATGAAATCTGAAACCGTTAAAATAGGCCGCCACGGGGTTTTGATCATTCCTTCTGCTTTAAGAAAACGCTTTGGTTTTGAAGAGGGCGATCTGGTCATTACAGAAGATCACGGTGATGGTGTTTTGATTCGCCCTGCGATTACTTTGCCTATTTCGTCTTACTCTCCTGAGCGACAAGCCGAATTTTTATTATCCAATGCGATTGACCAAGAGGATTATGACAAGGCCAAAGAAGCCGTCATTGCCATGGGTCTTTCACCAGAAGAAGTCCCTCATTACAAAAATAAAAAATGGAAATAATGGGAGACCTATTTGAATGGCCAGCATGGACAGCAGCGCAAAAACTTTATTTCTAGATGCCAATGTTTTGTTTTCAGCGGCTTACCGTGAGGACGCAAAATTAAGTCAGTTTTGGAAATTAAAAAAAATAAAATTAATTACGTCTTCTTATGCGCTAGAAGAAGCTCGGCGAAATTTAAAATCTCAAGAGCAGAGAATTCGCCTGGAAGTCTTAGCCAGTAAATTAAAAATAATATCTCATGACTATATGGCAGAGCTTCCCTCAGAAATTATTTTGAAAGATAAAGATCGCCCCATCTTGGCCGCAGCTATTCATGCCAAAGCAGATTTTTTAATTACGGGGGATTTTCAAGATTTTGGAACGTATTTTGGAACGATCATTAAAGGTGTCACGATCCTCCCCCCTGCAGATTATCTGGCACAAAAATCTAAAGAGTAATAAGAGACCCCATGAAAATATTAGACCTTGCCATCGCCACTAGTAATTTAGGAAAGCTCAAAGAAATCCAGGCTAAGTTTAAGCCCCTGGGCATTAAGCTTTACCCCATGAGTGATTTTGGAGATTTTGAAATTGAAGAAACTGGGACGACTTTTGTTGAAAACGCTTTAATCAAAGCAAGATATTTATCCAAGATTTCTAAACTCCCAACCCTCGCTGATGATTCTGGTTTAGTGGTTGAATCTTTGGGCGGCGCGCCGGGGATTTACTCAGCAAGATATGCGGGCCCCAACCCTTCTGACACAGAAAATTACCAGAAATTATTAAAATCTATGCAAGATATTCCCCAGACTTTCAGAACGGCTTACACCTACTGCTGCCTGGTTTTACTTCGCCATGAATTAGACCCAGCGCCATTAATATCCCAAGGCCAAATGAACTGTGAAATTCTGACTGAACCAAGAGGCTCTCACGGTTTTGGCTATGACCCAGTTTTATATATTCCAGAATTAAAACACACCCTGGCAGAGTTAGATCTAGAGATTAAAAATCAGATTAGTCATAGGGCTCAGGCGATGGATGGGTTGATTAAGTTATTAACTTAAAAGCAGCCATTTCCAGACTGGAATGACCGGCACTTTGATTTCTTTCTCTGAAATATTCACGGTGATTTCTTCTGAATCATAAGCCGTGATAATCAAGCCAGATTCGCAATGATAAGCCTCCATGGCTTCGATCAAGCCCTTGATTTCTCGTTCGCGTGTATCAGGGGATTGATCCATGGAAAAACAGACTTGCAATACCTGGGCCACACGCCCTTCATCACAGACCACAAAATCACATTCACGGGTGTCTCTATGAAAATAAATGGACTTAAACTTTCGTTTTAGTTGCAGGAAAACAATGTTTTCTAAAAATCGCCCTTGATCCTGGGTATATCTAATACCCACCGCGTCTGCCATCGCTAGATCAATAAAATAAACTTTTCTAGGAGACTGCATTTGTTGTTTGAGTGAATAGCTAAATCGGCTGATAAAAAAACATACGTACACACTCTCTAAGTAACCACAATAATCCGAAATGGTATTAGCACTGGGAATATTTAATAACTTACTTAAAGAGTTATAAGTAATTTCTTTCCCTAAATTACTCGCAAGATAAAACCCCAACTGGCGAATACCTCGATCAGAAGGCAGGCGATATCGCGCAACAATGTCTCTATAAACAATGCCCTCATAAAGATTTTGCAAATAGTCTCTCGAAGGCGTTTTTATATGCTCTGGGAAGCCACCCACTTTTAAATAATCTTGATAATCTCGACTCAAAAGGCCCTGATTTAAAGTGGTTAAGCGATTCACATCGTCGTAAATCTGGCCTTTAAATTGGCAGTATTCTTGAAATGAAAAAGGGTAAATCGTGACTGAAATATAACGTCCAGTAAGATGCGTCCCCAGCTCTTGGCTGAGCATGTTGGCATTAGAGCCTGTTAAGTAAATTTTATAACCATGATCATGCAAACGTCTGACAAACCGCTCCCAGCCTGGAATATTCTGAATTTCATCGAAGAAATAAGTGCTCTCTTCACCGAATAATTCAATGAATAATTCAAAGAGCATTTGAAAATCATCTAATTCAAATTCAACCAAACGATCATCATCAAAATTTAAATAATAATTTTTCTCTGCAGATTTTTGGCGGCAGTAATGCAACCACATGGATTTACCACAACGACGAACACCCATCAGGATAATAATTTGCGGAGATTGACTCAGCGTCGCAATATCCTGCTGAAATATCCGCTCCATAATGACAGGTGGCTTATAATCATGCTGATCTAAAATAACCGATCTTAAAGTTTCTCGATTCATAAAATACTCAAAATCTATATATCATGAATGCAAGCTATAATATATTTGCTTATATTGTCAATATGTAAAAAAATAAAATCTATTAAAAACAAAAAGATACGAAATTATAAGCTCAAACCGCCGCTAATAAGGGCGTCCTATCTGTCATTGAAAGTGCAGGCGTCAACTTGGTTTAAATCTGTACTAGACGTCCTCTATAACGCCCCAAAAACACAACGAAGTGTTTCTAGGGCTTGATTCAGCAAGCCCTCTGGAATTTTTTCAATCAGCTCTGCTTGTCTTTCTCGATAATCCAAAGATTTAACTTGGTGTAACAAAGCAATGCCCTTGGTTTTATTTTTATTTTTTTCTGAATCCTGCTCAGAACTTTCAGCTAAGACTAGTTCAAACGCATGACCTCTCTGGGTATTTGTAATAGGCGCAAAAAAAGCAAAGCCTGTGTGTTGATTAAATTTAAAATCGGATAAGACCAGCGCTGGTCGGCGCTTTTGAATTTCTCGGCCTGAAGAAGGTGAAAAATCAAGCCAAACAACATCTCCTGGCGCCGGGATGTATGGGATAGGTTTTTTATTTTTCATAGCAGCTCTTTCCCAACAGGGGATGTATCTAGCCACTCTTTATCTTCTGGACTGGGTTCAAATGCTTCTTTGGGACTATGTGCTAAGAGTTCATCTAGGCTCATTTTATTTTTTTTAATGGGCGTTAAAACAATTCGATCTTTTTCCAAACTGGCGATGAGCTCCATGCCAATATCGAGAGACAGTGCGGACAGCAAAGCTTTAGGCAAGCTGATAATTCCAGAGCCCCCCGCCTTGCGAACCTGTACGTGATAGGGCGCTAATGATGATTTTGATGATTTGGTCGTTGCCATAGGAAAACCTTGATAATGAGACTTAAAATAAGTTATATAATTGTATGACTTTAAATAAGCATCTTCAAGATTTTTAATATAATTATTATAAATATAACTCATAAATTCTCCTTAAAATAAACGCCCTGAACCCGTCGCCCCTCAGGCGTTTTATTAATTTGAATAATGATGTCTATGACTGATTTTAATTCCCGCAAAATATCCTGATCAGTCATGGATGGCACCTGATTTAATTTGTACATCTGAGTCATGCGCATGAAAGCAATTTCTGGATTATTCGCATGGATAGTTGTTAAAGAGCACTCATGGCCTGTCGAACACGCACTGACAAAATCCATAATTTCTCGACCCCGAATTTCACCCATAATAATTCGGTCTGGCCTGAGTCTTAGACAGCACTGAACTAAATCTTGCATGGATATTTGGGATTCGCCCTGGTCTGATTTAAAAGCCAATAGCTGGACTTGATTGAGATGGGGTATCTCTATTTCTCGGGTGTCCTCGAGAATAATTAATCTTTGATCTAAGGGAATATTTTTTAAGCAGCTATTTAAAAAAGTGGTTTTACCGCTGGAGGTCCCGCCTGAAATAACAATATTTTTTTTATTCAAAATGGCTTGATTAATAAATTCTGGGAAATTTTGAGAGTGATAAAGATCTAATAATTTTTGATTGCTGTTATTTGTGTTACGCCCCTCTACCACAAGTGGGAGAGGGGCTGGGGGAGAGGGCAGAGTCAGGGGAGAGACGAGATCAATTCCAGTATCCCTGTCTAACCCAATATGGGAAATATAGGCCTGCTGATAAAACCCCATGGCTTCATAATCTTTCAGACATAAATTTCTAATAGTTTTTCGGCGAATCGAAAAAACATAATGTTTAGAAACTGGCGGAATACATAGCTGAACTCGCGAGCCATCTAATAAACTGCCAGATAATAAGGGATAAGTTTTTGAGATTTTTTGCTGGTTTTCGTTGGCAATCAGCTGAAAGAGTCTATGCAAATAAATCTCTGTAAAAGCCTCTATGAAAATACTTTCTTGAATTAAAACACCTGATTTTTCGATCCAGATCTCTTGGGGCTTATTTAAAATAATTTCTGAGATCTCTGGGTCTTGTAAAAAATTCTTAATGGGCTGAAGTAATTCCATAGAGCCAGGAAGTGATGAGTTATTCATGCCAAATCCAAATCATGCGCGACAAAGATGGTGATTGGGTCCCCCTGATAAAAATGCAAAGTTGGATTGATATTTTGATTTTGATTTAAAGCCTGAGAAGAAGAATTTACTAAAGATCCAGAAACAGCCTGTCTGTAAGCATCCGCACTATTGGCTTGATCTGAAGGGCTCACACCCATGTTAGAAACACCTGCACCTAAGATAGATAAGAGCGCAGAAGTCCCAAAAATTTTCCAAAAGTGGGTGTTGACAGAATCCGCCCCCATGCCCGCTTGACCTAACTGATCTGACCCTGGGCTATTAATCATGATCGAACGACCATCCGGAGTAATTAATCGATTCCAGACCACAAAAATTCGGTCACTGGCCGCGCCATTGCTGGACATAGAGGTATATTGGCCAATTAATCTTGACCCCATGGGAATTAATAAATCAGCGCCTAGATAACTATAAACCGGCTGAGACAACACAGCCTCAATCATGCCTGGGAGATCACTATTAATGGCTGTTTCTAAAGATCCTTTGATTAATTCACCCTCCGCAATAGTTAAATCCGGATGCTGAATTTGTCTTGATCTAATCGTCTCAAAATCTTGCTTTTGGCTATTCGCATAATCTGAGAAATTACCAGAACCTGCTAAGACAGAATTATTTTCAGCATTATTTTTTGACAAATTTTGGTTTGAATTTTGATCTTGATACACCCCCGTTGGTGAATTTTCACGCAGAGAAAAAACAGCTGAATGACCAGGCTCTGAATTAAATTGATTTTGATTAAACCTATTTGAATTAAGTGCCTGATAAATTTGGCCTAAAGATTGAACCCCTGAATCCAACTTAGTATTTGAACTGCTCGGTGAGTGGCTATTTAAATTGGCATTTTTATTTAAATTTCCCTGGAGCAAATATTGATCTTCTGAGCTTTGAACCTCTCCTGAAATCTGAATAGCAGGCTTGGGATGACTATTTGATTTTTGTTTCTGAAAAGCCAAAAACAAAACCAATAAGAATAAGAGGCTAAAAAAAACAATCAGACTTAAAGATTTTAAAGTACTAGACCGTGAAATCACTTGAGCCTGCTGGCTTAAATAAGCAAAGGACTTTTGATTATTTGAATTATTTTTTTGGTTATTTTCTGGATTAATTTCTGGATTAATTTCTGGATTTAAATCTGGATTTAAATCTGGATCAATAGGTCTCATTAGTCACCCCCCTTTTTTTAAAATTAAAAACGATTTTTTGGATTCAATTTGGAAATCTCAGCATTATTAAAAATACTGGCGACATGGTCTTGGCCTTCTCGAAGCGTCCATTGGGGAGCGACCATGGTTAAAATAATATAGGTCCCAGAGGCTTGATCTTCTCGCCTAAAGTTCACCACGGCTTCTTTTCCGTCTGGACTGGTTATTGCAAAGATGGCTGGAATAGTTTGGTGGGGCTGGAGCTGAAAATAAGTAAATTTTCCATCATCAAAGACATGCAGGGGAACTAAAGTTTTATCGCCATTAAAAGAGTAATTCCAGTTGTAATCTCGAGGATTACTAAAGGCTGAAACTTGGCTTTGTTTTTGCTGATTTTGAAGACTTAAATTTTGATCTAATAATTTTTGCTGTTCTTCTGGGTAAATAAATTTAATGGCATAAGTACTGGCGCTGGCATTTAAAAAATGTGAGCTGTCAGAATTACTACAGCTATTGGGGCTATTAGAGCTATTAGGGATATTAGGGCTATCAAGATTATTAAAACCCACAGGATTAATAAAATTAGATTGAGCTGCGGACAGGTGAAAATAATAAGTATGCTGATTAGTCACGATGGTCATATTGGTTTCTGAATGATCTGTGGTTGGCTTAATGAAAATCATGTTGGGTAAATTTTTATTAATAGAACTAGTCCAAGCACCCAAATCTCCATTTTGAACTTCTTGAATGCTTTCAGAATCTGAGAAAATAATCTGCGTCGCTGTAAAAGTGGTTCCGTTGATCTGAACAACATTGTTAGGGTCATAAGCAACGATGGATATTCTTGGATCCGTGCTTAATTTTTGGGGGATCTCTAGGGCCAAAGCGCTGTGAGAAAAAATTAATAAATTTAAAAAGCTAGAAAAATTAATAAAATTTTGGATAAAAACTCTACCTGCTGAATAAACAGCCTGATTTTTTTTCATGAAGGAAGCTCCTGAAGGTTTTATTGGATTAGACAGGGCGGACACATAGGTCCGCCCCTACAAGGGTTGGCCTGGTGTAGGGGCGGACCTATGTGTCCGCCCTGCCGACGAAAAAACAAGAACAGAAAAACGACAAAATATGACAGGTGGATCTTTCATAGATTGACCCGCTGCGTTTGATATTTTGTAATCACAAAACCATCCCAATTTTGCAAAAGCGCTTCTGGAGAATCTGGGACCCCTGTGTAAGACCAAGAAATCAAAGCGGTATAAGTTTGTCTATTTGGACTATTGGGATTTAAGCCATCGACTGAGTCACCAGAAGCACCAAAAAAATGATCCGTGATTTCATAATTCACTTGAGCCAAATTTAAATGCCCACGTTCGGTGTCTGTGTTTTTACTCTCAAGGTCTAGATCAATCACACTATTAATTTTGACGGTTCGAAAGCCTCGATTAGATAAAAAATTGCTCGGAGAATTTTGATTCGTAGGGCTCTGTTCTTGTAAATAACCTGCTTGAACCAAGTCATCATTGAACCAAGCCATTTGCTGGGATAAATAGGGATAAAGCATTGGGTCATAGCTTTCTCTTAAAGAAACATAATGGGCAATTTCTGATTTCTCTTTGGCCCAGCTTGAACTGGGCTTCGCTCCAGTATCTAGGCTGCTAATCCAGGTCTCGCCACTCGGGCCTTCATGAATAACCGCTAATTGGATTTTTTTCAGCGGTAAAAGTGAAACCAAGCCAATCATTAAAATAAAAACCAAAGCAGCCATGACTAAAAAAGCCATTTGATATCTGCGCCGGCTGAGCTCCAGAGAAATAGAGTAATCATCCGCCCAAGTTCGGGCTAATTTAAAATAATTTTTATGATCTAAATTCTCTGACATGGCTTAATATCCCGCGCTTTTCCAGCTGCTTAAATTTGAATTTGAATGCATGCTGAGATCTCTCGAAGATTGATTCCAAGCAGCGCTATTTTGCGAAGACGCGTGAGAAGAATGAGGAGAAGAAGCAGGATTTGATTGGGAGCTCGCAGCTGGCGGGCCGAATAGACCTCCGGCCATCGATAGCGGCGAGCTATTTAAGATCATCACTTGAGCTGCAGAGCCAATATATAGGCCCATCTGCGCGGCTTTATGTACCATGCCAATACAGATAATACAGATAATAATAATGGGCAGCGTTCCATAGTTTCCTATTTTTAAAGCATCCGTGACTTCGTGAGCGGCCATCCACCAGTCACACAAGCACATCGCTAAAGCCACCACCGCTTGGACAAAGATTTGCATTAAAGCCGCACCTAAAATTAAACCCAGCCAGCGATTAAAGATCCCATGAAACGGCTTGAAGAAATAAGCCAAGGCCATCAAAGGCGTAAAGATAAATAAAATAGCCAGCATGACTTTCGACAAAATAATTTCGAACAAAGCACAGGCGAATAAAACATAACCAAAGCCCCAGACTAAAATTCCATCCAGATAACCCCCAAAATTCCCAAAACCCCCACTGTTAAATAAGACCGTCCCGAGTTTTGTAAAACTGGTTAAAACAACCTGCATCGCATCATTAAGATCCGCTGCTTTATTGAGCTTTAAAGGTGAGAGAGTGACTAAACTATCGCCAATTTCTTGAATACTGTTATTAATCAAATCGACTAGATATTTACCCACTAAAGCCCAGTTCAAAACAGCGGCAGTAATCAGGGCAATCGTTAAAATCCGCTTAGTCAGCTCCCCCATAGAAAACTTCACCCAACCCAGGGCCATAAACATTCCGGTCATCATTAAATAAAAAGTCGCTAATAAACTTAAGGGCCTGGTTAAATAATCCGAGAGGGCCTGGTAGCCCTCAAAGACATAGCCATTTAAGAGCTCATCGATTTCAGTTAATAAGGGCGACACTAAGTTGCTATACCCAATCACGTCACTCACTGTGGATCTCCAGAGTTGTCTTCAAAATCTTCTCCAGAATCGACAGCGCTTAAGGGCCCACGGATTCTCTTGAATGCTTTCGGATCTTTAAGATCTTCCAGATTTAAATTTTCAAAGCCCTTGGTGTGACTCGCTGCTTCAACCATGAATCGAAACAAACCATCACACTTTTTTGGCCCTACTGAACTATCTCTAGGCGTTGAGAAACTCTGAGGATCCGTCATGCATCTCACATAGGCAGACCCTGTTGAGAAAGAAAGAACGTGGGCATTTGAAGCCGCCTGTTCAGCGGCTGATAAAACCTGAGCGACTGTTTTTAAATCCTGAGTAAGTAATGGATTAGCAGGAGGACTACAGGCGACTAAATCAAGCCCTAAAAGCAATAAAAAAACGATACCCATAAAAAACTTGTTTTCAATTAAATTTTGAATCCAACTAGGCATTGTTATTCCCCTGGCTATTACCCTCGTTCGTCCAAGAATTAATCGGCGTCTTAGAACAAAACAACCCAAAATGCGGACAGGGCATGGGCGGGCCATCACTGGCGCAGCTACTTAAAGCCGTTATAAAAATTAGACTTAATCCAGCCATTAAAACCCCTAGGCTTCTCTTCATTTTTTCCTACTCCCCTGCGTTATTAAATTCGGCGGCTTCGTTTTCTGCGCTGATCTTCGATGCAGACAAATCCGCCGACTGTTGGTTTAAAAGACTCTGCATGCGAAGTTCTTCAATCGAGATATACCCAAGCTCCACTTCAACTTCTGTATTTAAATCCATGGCTGATTTGATATTTTTATTTTGGGCACTGTCGATTTCTGCACCCAATTTTTTCAGCTGATCCAAGTGATTACTTAAATCATTAAATTCATAAGTGGCTGTTGCTGTACTGACCTGATTCGTTTGAACTTGATTTTGATAAGTCTGTGCCTGCCCCTGATCACTGCCTTGCAGATAATCCTCAGCCTTCATGACCAGATGATTTTTTTTATAATCATCTAAAAGCTCCTGGTACCTGGCTGAGTTACCGCCTGAAAGATTTTTCAAAGCAGAGTCCCAGTCCGATGGACCCCAGGCTCTATTTTTTAAGCCTTCGACGGTATGGCTAATATCATTCCAGCCATAGCTACCGATCACGGCGTTATATTGATCTTGAAGCTTGTCATATTGCTGTTTTAACTCGTCGTAGCTGTGCTTTAAAACATCTGTTTCTTGAACTGTTTTAAAAATCTCCGTGGGGTCAATAACGGGAACATCTGCAAAAGAATTTTGAGAGAAAATTAAAAAAAATAAAAATAATAGAGCCCTTTTGAAATCACTCTTGATTTCGTCTCTCCACTTGTGGGAGAGACAGGCCGAAGGTTTACCTAAGGCCAGAGAGGGGGGCATTACAACGACACCCTCTCTGCCAAATTTAAAATTATTACCCATGCTGCTCTCCCATTAATTTTCTTCTCGCATGAAAAATGGGCAGCCAAACTTCTGGGTCTTCACCCACTTCTTGAATAATTTCATAAAGCAATTTCACTGTTTTTGAGTTACCCGAAAGCACGGCTAATAAATCTTTATTCAAATTTAAATTTAAACGCCCTATAGAACTCTCTTGGCTTTGCTTATATAAAAAAAATCTTTTTTCTTTGGGCGTATTTTTTAAAAATTCAAATTCAGATTCAGAAATATTAAAAAACTGATAATGCCGCTCAAAATTAGCCTTCTCATTGCAGAAAAAAATATTACTTGCACAGTTATCAAAAAAGACTGAACTAATCGGGCTATTCACAATACTTTCAGGCGACTGGGTCGCTAAGATCACCTGACAATTTTTCTTTCTTAAGGTCGGCAGCCATTGTTTTAATTTGTCCTGCCAATAAGGACTATCTAGATACATCCAGCCTTCATCCAAAATAATCGACACCCTCTGGCCATTTAAAACTTCTTCGATGCGCCTAAATAAATACATCATGACCGTGGTTAAAACAGATTTTGGCTGGTCAATTAATAAAGTCAGATCAAATCCTGTTTTAGCCAAATTTAAACTTAAAGCGTCCTCAGGATGATCAAACAAATAGGCATATTCCCCCGCATTTCTAATACCTTCTCCTTGCATCCAGCGGTGCAGCTCTGGCCATCTGGGAAAATCAATCGGTAGTAATTTTACTGTCGTGCTTAAATAGCGCTGGCTGGGCAATAAATGCTCATAGGCATAATCCACGCACTGGCCCAATAAATTAGAAATAAAACTAGGAATATTTAATTCACCTTCTTGTTTTACTAATTCACTCAGCCAGTTTTTTAAAAACAATTTGTTCTCTTCTGTGTTATTTAAGCTAAAGGGATTCAGTGCCAAATTATTTTTAGACCCAGACCCAGAGCCAAAGTTAGACCCCGAACTAGACTCGGGAGGTCTAATAAAGAGATAAGAACCGCCACAGGCTCTGACATAAATTTCTAAACCCTGATCCCGATCAAAGAAAAAACTCTGCCCCCCATAACGACTCATCTGGGCATCCATGAAACTTAGAAAAACAGTCTTACCAGAACCATTACCGCCAATAATGGTCGTATGTCCCGGGGTTAAATCATTCGGATCTCCAGAACCTTTGGCATGGTAATTAAAAAACAAAGGGGTTCTTGAAGGCGTCTCAATAAGAGTCACCGCCCCACCTAAATGATTACGATCGCGATACCCAATCGAGTAATTATGCAAAGGACAAAAGTCCACAAAATTCGCCGAAGTAATCGGCTGAGCTCGAACAATATAACTCGCATTAGTAGGCATCTGAGCCCAGAACGCAGGCTCTAGACCTAGTGTTTCTTCGACAACCGCCAAACCCGCCTGGCTATATTTTTTAACGGCTTCTGTGATCGCCTGATCTAATTTTTCCAGATCGGGCGCGATTAATAATAAAGTATGGTGATAAAAACCTGTTTTAATTTTCCCTGAAGCTAAATCATCTTGAAGCTGCCCCAGTTCATTAATTTGAGATCGTGCCGGGTCATTCGAATTTTCTAATTTAACTTTCTGTCTATTAATTAATTTCTGGACTTTCTCCTGAGGCTCCAGATAAAAAGAATGCGTTTGTAAAAATTCGCAGTCCAAATTTAATAACGGGTCCAACATGACTGACGCTGTCTCTGACCCATATTCTTTGATAGACAAAATTTTCCCAAAACTGGTTTTTTTATCAGCCCCTTGAAACTGGATAGCTTCTCCAAAAAACAATCTTTTTCGAGACAAATAAGAACCAAGATCACATTCCGGGTATTTAAAATTATTTTTGTTTTTAAAATTTTTAAAATAATTAATTCTGGGATATTCAAAATCTTCAAGCCCATTAATAGGCAAAGATAAGGCTTGTAATAATTCGCTATAACCTAAAACCTCATCTTCCAGGCCTAATAATTTGGGCTTAAATTTACTTAAAGAACTTAATAATTGATGCGCTGTTTTTTCTAATTGGCAAATACTTTCTTGGCGAAATTTCTCTCTGGTGTTACTTAAAGCTTCTCGAGCAAATAATTTAAAAAAATTCAGATCTAATAAATTCCCGCCTAATTTTTCAGAAAGCCCCCGATGAACTAGGGTCAAATAAATCTGGTTTTTATAAAGCTTTTTATGGGCAAACTGGTGCTGATATTCCTGATCTAAGATTTTTAAAAATCCATCTGAAAACTCACCTTCTAACTTAATATTCACTTCGCGACGCATGACAGAGACCAGAAGATGACAATGCTCAGGAATCATGCAGAGCCCCTGATGCCAGGATCTTTTTATATAGTTTAAATCTTCGTTCAAACAGGTCTCAAACGGCATGCCGTCCAATTTAATGATTAACCCAACTTGACCCCGTCGATCTTCGAAAATACTGGGAGAGTTCAAGTGGCTTAAATTAAAATGTTTAGAAACCCCGACTTCTCTTCGGGCTAGATTTAATAAGTCTTTTTTAGCCCTGCTTTGTGCTTTATTTAATTTTTTTTGGGGTGTGACTATCGCTTGAATCTTGTTCATGATTTTTCTCAAGAATTTATGATTGCGCCCCCCCTTGCGGGAGAGACAGACCAACGGGCCTTAGCCTGTTGGGCAGAGAGGGGAAAAACTAAAACGCTTCATAGCTTTGACATCGCCAGAGTGATCTATTTCTGACCACGCCGATCTTTGCTTTGACTTGCAAGATCTTAAAAATATGCGGATCCATCTGACATAAAATCCAACCTAAAAAATGCAGAGGAATCATTAACAAGAGCATTAAAAAGCTATTTAAATTAATAAAAAGTAAAAACACGCTGATCCCCGAAAAAATCACATAGTGGTAATCCACGCCTAAAAGCTGAGCATTGCGTGTCAAGCCTTTAAAAACCGGCGAAATTAATAAATTTTCAGATTGATTTTTTTTATAAATACTCATGGAAGCTCAAGCTCCTTTAGCCGCAATCAGATCTATCAAAGCTTTGGCACCAAACATCAGAGCGATGCCTGTAAACGTTGTAAAAAAAGCGGTTTTTGAAATCTTACCCATCAAAAAACAACCTACGCCCAAGCCAATAATGGCAGCCGTTGCAATCAGTTTTGCAATCGTCCCGGTAAAATAATCTAAAAAACCCTGCATGATGCTATCCACCGTACTATCCGCAAAAAGACAGCAGGGGAAAATCAACTCCGGAACTAGAAAGACAAACAATAAACGCCAGAGAAAATCAAAATTTAAAAAATTACGTTTTTTAAAACAAAAATACATACCTCACTCCCCCGATTTAAAATAAATTTCAATCACGACAGAGTGCGATGGTAATCTTTAAAAATTACCAGTCAATAGGAGTATAAAAAAATATTTCTGTATTTATTTCTCTCGGCGACGAATCAAAATAATCCTTGCCGCTCTTTGTACGAAAACGCCTGACAGCACCGCGGGTGTCTCATAAGCAGCCGTAGGATTGGCACAGACCAAATCAAATTTAATCGCCCCATGACGATCGACTTTTTCCTCAGGATTTTTAATCAAAGTCCGAATATATTCTTTGTCATCATTCGTCTGAATAATGCAGTCTTGATTCACTAGACCATATAAATCTTCACCCTGTTTAAATCTTCCACCGACCATATCGCCACGATACAACCTAGGCGCCATATCATCTGACTTTAAAATCACCGCCGTACTGTCGTCAGAAAGACTTCTGAAATAAGTCACTTCTTGCGCCAATAAAAAATCATCGGAATTTAAATCTGGAACGGGCCGACTAGCGTCCAGATTAACTTTATTTTTTTTCTTATTTTTTCCAGAAGCTTCAGCGCTCCCCGCAATTTCAGCCGGCTGGTCTAATTTAAAATCTCGAGATAAATCAGCGCCACTCACCCAATACGGCGCTTTTCCTTCTCCTGTCCGAACCCACTCGAGATTTACAATCAGCCCTTCTTGTAAATAAACATCTAAAAGCCGATGCAAATTCTGGTCTGAAATATTCTTAGACCCATGCTCCCAAGACAATAAACTAGTCTTTGGAAAGCCGTACTCTCCAAGCATTTCTTCTCGCGACAGCCTTAAGACCTGCCGTAAAAAAGTCAGTCGTTCCGCAGGCGTTTTTGCTAAAGCATGATCTTCTAAGCGCACAATTTTTTGACCTGCTTTCTGATTTGTTTTTTGACTGGGCATGAAAATTTCCTAATAAAAAAGAGCACCAAGCCAATGGTACGAGAATTTAACCACCAATCAACACACTTCAAAATATTACAAGAACAAAATGAAAATAAAATATGTAATTTAACTATAAAAATATTTATAAAAACACTTGTGCAAATCTTGTTAACTAAAAATATCTTTTCATAAAATACCACCGCTTTTTTAGATCTTTTTCTTACTTATTTTTTACTGGAGACTGTCCCATGATTTCTCAAATCTTAACCACTCAAACTTCTGATCTTTTAAATCAAACTTATCCGTTTATTCAGCCCAAATTTTTAAGTATTAAACAAGAAAATTTAAATCAATTTTTTAAAAATCAAACCAACACAGACCACTCTTGCCTCCAATGGATGCTCTTAAGTTTGTGCAATAACGACACGGATTTTTTTAAAAAACTTCGCCATGAGTTATTTCATTTATTAATTACTGAAGATTCAGAGGGTATTAGAAAAGTTACTCAAGATAATATTTTAAAGATCTTGGAGTTTGGGGAGTTTTTAAAATCTTCCAGAGATAGAAAAAATTTTGAAAATCAAAAAGTCATGGTGAATTATGAGTACCAATAATATGAACACCCAAAACATGAATAACCACTCTGGATCAGGTGGCCTTGAATTGACTAGACTTAGTCCAGTCTATAAAGTTGGATTTTCTCTTTTTAAAGAAAGCCCAACTCAAAGGACCGACAACACCATGGAACCTTTTAATATTCATGATGCCAAAACTAATTTTTCTAAATTAATTGCTTTCGCTTTAGCTGGTGAAGAGGTCATCATTGCGAAAGCAGGACAGCCTTTAGTTAAAATTCTTCCGATCACAGAAAAACAAAAACAAAAACAAAAACAAATTGAAGAAGAAAACAAAGAATCTCGATTTGGCGCATATAAAGGCAAAATAAAAATTGCCGATGATTTTGACGCCCCTGTACCTGATGAAATTTTAAACACTTTCTACAAAGAAATTGCTTCTTTCGAAGCTAAAAATAAACTTTCTGCGCTATTAAAAGAAGTTGAAAATGGGGGCTCGTATACCATCACAGTTCGAGGGCAACCTATTGCTGACTTAGTCCCCACAAAAGGTTTGAAAGCACAAGAAATGCTTGAGGCCATAAAAAGCATGCAAGACGCTCCAAGAATCAAAGGCGTTTCAGCAGAAGACATAAAGAGCATGATCACTGAGGGCAGGAAATGAACGTTGATAAAAAAATCATCGTCCTAGATGCTTCTATGGCTCTCTCTTGGATCTTTGAAAGAAATAATAAAAAAGAACAGTCTATATCTCAAAAGTTACTAGACACTCTCACGAACTATCAAATCCTTGTTCCTGCTTTATTTCATACAGAAATCATTAATTCACTTCTGGTTGGCGAACGAAGAAAAATACTGACTGAAACTCAAAGCACTAGTTACTTACATCGGCTTTCAAAATTTCCAATTGCAACCGACAATGCCGCTCCTGCTTCACGAAGAGAGGCTCTTTTATCACTGGGAAGGGCTCAAGCACTAAGCGCTTACGATGCTGCCTATTTAGATCTTTCTTTAAGATGTGATGGCATCTTGGCAACTTTTGACCAAGCCCTAGAGAAAGCTGTGATTAAAATAGGGGGGGCTGTTTTTTCTTAACCCATCAAAAACCATAAAATTTATGGCGTATTCACCTCCCCAGTATTTTCTTCATGTTCACCACCAAACATGTTATTTTCGCCGGCTTTTAAAATTTTTTATTTTTATATTTTTTAATATTTTTCTGGAGCTTTAAGTTATGACCTCTTTGCCCCCCCTTTACCCAGTCCACCCCATCAAAAATATTTTTAACATCCCACTGAATACTCAAGTTACTGTTCAAGGCTGGGTAAGATCTCGCAGAGACTCTAAAGCAGGAATATCTTTTTTAGCGATCAACGACGGCTCCTGTTTTGATTCTTTACAAGCCGTGATTCCAGAAAACTTATCTAATTATCACTCAGAGATTTTAAAACTAACTAAAGACTGCGCTGTGTCTATCTCTGGCAAATTAGTCCCTTCTCAAGGCGAAGGCCAAAATCTAGAACTTCAAGCGGAACAAGTTCAAGTTTTAGGCTGGATAGACAATCCAGAAACTTATCCCATTTCTCCTAAGCGCCACACCATGGAACATTTAAGAGATTATGCGCATCTTCGCGTTCGAACCAACATCATGGGTGCGATTACGAGACTCAGAGACACCACGGCTTTCGCGATTCATCAATATTTTCACCAAAATAATTTCATCTGGGTCAACACCCCTATTATTACCGCCAGTGACTGCGAAGGCGCTGGAGAATTATTTCGAGTATCAACTTTAGACCTCATGAATTTACCTAAAACCCCTGAAGGCAAAATAGATTTCTCGAAAGATTTCTTTGGCCGGGAGGCTTATCTCACCGTCTCAGGTCAACTCAATGCCGAATGCTATGCGCTGGCGATGTCCAAAGTTTATACTTTTGGGCCCACTTTCAGAGCTGAGAACTCAAATACTTCAAGACACTTAGCCGAGTTCTGGATGGTCGAACCCGAGATTGCTTTTGCAGACTTAGAACAAGATGCGAAATTAGCCGAAGGCATGCTGAAATTTGTGGTCCAAGAAGTTTTAAACCATCGCCAAGATGACATTGATTTTTTCACCCAATGGGTTGATAAAACCTGTCGAGAAAGATTAGAAAAAATTGTGAGTTCTGATTTTGTTCACATGGACTACACCGAGGCCGTCAAGATATTACAAAACTGCTCTAAAAAATTTGAATACCCCGTCCACTGGGGCGTGGATCTTCAATCCGAACATGAAAGATATCTCTGCGAAGAGCATGTGAAATCGCCCATGATTTTGAAAAATTATCCCAAAGAAATAAAAGCTTTTTATATGCGCTTAAACCCAGATAACAAGACAGTCGCAGCTATGGATGTTTTAGCCCCTGGTGTTGGCGAAATTATTGGCGGCTCTCAACGGGAAGAAAGACTAGATATCTTAGACTCCAGAATTCTAGAAGCGGGTATGCGAATAGAAGACTACAGTTGGTATCGAGATCTTCGCCGTTATGGCTCAGTACCGCATGCTGGTTTTGGTTTAGGATTTGAAAGACTAGTGAGCTATATCAGTGGTGTGTCTAATATTCGTGATATCAGCCCGTTTCCAAGAGCCCCTGGTCAGGCGGCGTATTAGAAATTTAAGCCCCCCTCTCTGCAAGTTCAAAAAATAAAATAATAAATTTAATAAGGCCGATAAAAATCATGTTCGATTCAGATTCTTTGCTTTCTCAATTTTCAGGTACGGCTGACCACATCATGTTATTAATTCTAATTATTAACATCTTGGTTCATCTCATTTTCGCCGCTGGCATCGCTCGAGATGTCGGGCATCTACATAAATTAAATTTGCCGACTCAAATTGTCCCCGGTTTCGCCTGGGTCCTAGCGGGATTAATTGGTGGTGTTTTTGTCGGCGTGGCTTACTGGGTAGTCCATCATTCGTCGCTGGCCAGAAAGTAATTTTTTCGCAGCTTGAACCGCCCTTCTAATAGGACTGGTGTAGGGGCGGACCTATGTGTCCGCCCGTTGGCAGTTGGCAGGGGCTACTTTTAGGGAAATGACACTAAAACCTGGAGAAGTGACAAATAAACCTGGAGAGTGACAAATAAACCTAGAGAGTGACAAATAAACCTAGAGAGTGACAAATAAAATCAGTAAAGTGACAAATAAATCCAGGCGAAGTGACAAATAAAATCAGAAAAGTGACAAAAAAATGCCAAAAATTATTGCTCAAGATGAATTCGATCAAATTATTAACGCAATCAAATCTCATCCTCAATCATCCTTAGACCATTTATTAACAGCATTGCCTCTCTTTAATAAAAGAACCTTGCAGCGGCGCCTGGCCCTTTTAGAAAATCAGGGACTGATTAGCGTCGAAGGAGCAAGTACCGCTCGTCAATACTCAATTAAACAAAATTCAAATCATCCAGAATCTGTTCAGCAGATTTCAGATCATTCAGAGGGTCTTTTATTCTCAACAGAAAGCCAAGAAATCTGTGAAAACATTCACCGGCCTTTAATTCACAGAACACCCGTGGGTTACCAAAGAAATTTTCTAGATGCCTACCAGCCCAATCACACTTTTTATCTTCCAGAAAGCATGCGACAGGAATTATTCGAACTGGGGAAAACGCCCGATGTTTTAACCGACGCAGGAACTTATGTTCGTAAAATCTATGAGCGCTTATTAATAGACCTCTCCTGGAACTCCAGTCGCTTAGAGGGAAATACCTACTCACTCATAGAGACCCAAGCGTTATTAAACCTGGACAAAATTACGCCTGGCAAAAGCGCCGAAGAAACTCAGATGCTTTTAAATCATAAGCAGGCTATTGAATTTCTAACCCAATATGCAGATCAAATTGGCTTCAACCGCTATACCATTTTGAATTTACATGCCCTGCTTTCAGATAACTTATTAGGCGATCCAGAAGCCTGTGGCAATTTAAGATGCACCCCAGTTGGCATTGGCAAGACGGTTTATCATCCGCTCGAAATTCCAGCACTTATCAATGAAGTGTTTAATCAAATCTTAAATACCGCCAAAGAAATTCAAGATCCTTTTGAGCAGTCTTTCTTTGCCATGGTCCACTTGCCTTATTTACAGCCCTTCTTAGATGTGAACAAACGCGTCTCTCGCCTCGCGGCCAATATTTCCCTGATCCAAAAAAATCTATGCCCGCTGTCTTTTATTAATGTCCCTCAACAGTCTTATGTCGATGGCATCGTGAGTGTTTATGAACTCAATCGCATTGAACCTTTGCGTGAGGTTTATTTTTGGGCTTATAAGCAATCTAGCGCGAGATACTCTGCAATTCGTCAATCTATTGGCGAACCTGACCTATTCCGATTACAGCATCGAGAAATCATGGGGCTAATTATCAAATCAATTATTCAAAACCAATTGAATAAAACTCAAGCGGTTCAATACATCAAAGCCCAGGCAAATTTATTAGATCAAACTAAACGCCCGCGTTTGATAGAAATTATTGAAGATGAGCTCATGTGTCTTCATGAAGGAAATATCGCTCGATATAAAATCACCCCGTCAGAATATCAAGCCTGGCAAGCAAACTGGCACTAATCTCTAATTTTTATTTCTATACCTAATTTCCAAATACAAATTATATAAAGAAACCACCGTCGGAAACGCGTTAGATAAAATCCCTACTGAATCATTTTTTCCAAAAATAAAATAACTCAGCAATAACAAACTACCGCCCAAGCTCATTAACCAAAAGGCTTTATTTAAACTCGGTTTTTTTAATTTTCTGGAAATATACATTTGGACAAACCAGCGGCTGCCAAATAAAAGCACCCCCAGAAAACCAATAATTTTCCAAGGCGTGACCACCACGCCCCAGAGAATAAATAAAACCATATCCATGCTGGACTATTCCTTCTGAAATTTTTTAAATCTTTAATCACTAAAAAGGCCCACGAGGACCGCCATATCCACCAGAATAAACAGGGCTCCAACTATTCTGACCAGGAGAGGCAGGAGAAAACATAGGAGGAAGAGGAGGGCTCCCCGGATAATAGCCAGGCCTAACTGCGAAGGCACCCGCACCATGACCCTGATAAGGCGAGACCGGACTGAGCGGTGATGATCCCGCGGAAACAGCTGCAGGAGAACGCGATAGACCTGGCGGCAAGCGTCTCACATCACCACTGGCGATCACTGAACTTGCAGTCATCGATGAATTCCTACCTGGAGCCGTGACAGAAAACCCTCCCGGAACACGAAAAATTTCTCTTATTTCTTCTAAGCGCTTGCGTTCGCTGTCTGGATCAAGACCAGCCCTATGAGCGCCCCCTAAGGCGCCATAGCTAACAGATTCAAGAACATCAGCACTGACACTCTCTCTATAAAGCTGGTTTTCTGCGTCGGCTTTTCTCAATAGCACTTGCACTCTTGCGAGTTCCGCCTGTGTCTCTGACAATTCTTTTTCTTTTACTGTTAGTTCCACTTGTGTTTTTTGGAGAATTCCTTGCTGTTCCGCACAAGTCCGTTCCCAATATTGGCGCTCTGAAGCCACTTGAGCAATCTTCTGATAAGCACTGGCAAGCTGCCCTGCGGTGATATCCGCTTGAGCTCTCTCTTCACTTGCTCTGAACTGAATAGACTTTATTTGGTCTTCTTGCTCTGCTAATTTTTTCTGAGTCGCTCTTAACTCTTGAGCAACCCCTTCGGAATCTCTTTCTTTTTTCGCTAAAGCAAATTTTAAATCATCATATATTTCATCAAGCTTAGAATACTCACACTCAGTGTCAGAAAGCCTCTCAGTCAAAACAGATATCTCATCCCGCTGCCCACTGACTCTCTTTTCTAACGACTGGATCAATTCTTTTTTATCACTTAAAGCCTGCTCAGTTTCAGAAGCTATTTTTTTCTTTTCAGAAAGCATACGATCACAATCTGCTTGAGTCCTAGTCAAGGCTACTCTCAAAGCCGCGGCCGCTTTTTCTAACTCTCGTTTTGCCCTATCAAACGCAGACTGATGCCCAGCCACCGCAGCTTTCACTCTTTCATTGATCGTTTCTTCTGACAGGTGGGATTTTTTTTCTACTTCTAGTAAACCAGTCAGTTCTGTAATTCTTAATTCAGCCACTGGCAAAAGTTTTTCTTGATATTTTCTTAGCTCTGCCTCAAACGTTTCTGATTTCGCTCTCGCGGCATCCAACTGATGCTGTAATGCTAAAACAGCTATTCTCATTTGAGCTTGCACTTTCTCAACCGTTGGGCCTTTTTTCTCAGGTTTTTTCTCAGGTTTTTTCTCATCTCTTAAAAGCTCCAACTCTGCACGTTGAGATGTAAGCTCGGTATTTTGATCTTCTAGGCGTCTCAAGCCCTGCGCTACAGCGTTCTGATAATCACGCAAACTGGCTTGATCTTCCTTTCTTTTTTCTCCCTCTTCAATCAGCTGTTTTTTTAAACACTCAATTTGTTTTTTCAAACGCTCTACTTGTGAATCTTTGCTCTTTGGCACAAGGCGAACAGCAGCTCCTCCCATGATATGTTTTGAAGGCTCAGTGGCTTCAGGCACCACGGCCATAGACCCTGAACCTGAAGAACTTTCGGAATCAGATTCAACAACGCCCCCTGGAGCACATCCTAATTCACCCATAGAAACTAAAGCACTCGCTGCTACTTCTTTGCCCTCTTTTTCTTCATCACCTGCAGAAACAGGAAACCCACCTACGCGATGGAGTGATTTGTCTACGTATCCTGTTGAGTCACTTGCTCCTGCTATTTTTTTCTCAGGACTTTTCTCTTCGTCTCCAGTCATCACAATGCTTTCTCCTCTTAGTTTTTGTATTAATTTAATAGGTGTTTCAAATTTAGTCTGATCAGAGGCTGAACGATCAAGATCCGCCGCTTCTCTCAGGGCTGTGTCCATATATTTTTTTAATTCTTCAAGAGACTCCTGAGTAATGTCCCGAGTTTTTTCTTCTTTTAGTGGGAACACTGGAACTTGATAAGTCTGAAGAAAAGCATGGTACACACGAAAAACTTCAGAGGGCGTGTAGTCAGAAATTAATAGATTTACTAAATCTCTACGATCCCGATCTAAAGCCATTTTTAATGGCATATCCAATTGATCAAAAGTATATTTTTGATCTCCCGGGGCCTTGTAGGCAAAACTTACTGGGCGTGTCCAAGCTTCAAGAGATAGATTTTCTCCGCCCAGAGCTAACACCATCGCTAGAGCTTCTGCATTACCTAGATGCACTGCCGAGACCAAGGGCCCCACCAGACTTCGAGATTTTGTTTTGAAGTGATCATAAGCCGCACATTCTGTAATCAACCATGCTAAGCAAAGACGCTGTCTATCATGATGCTCTGGATACCTATTAAAAAATTGGATCAATAAGTGGTGTACCGGGAGCAAGCGCCCAGGCCCATCCCTCATCAAAACATTGATATTACTATAAGGTAAAAGTGCCTGAGCAATGTCCAGCTGGCCTTCTAAAAGCGCACGGATAATTAAAGTATGCCCCCTATTCACATCATCAAAGCTATCACTACTAAAATCCGACTTATCTAAAATTTCCCGCCAGTCTTTTTTTAACTTTTCTTTTTTAACTTTCTCTTTTTCAATATGTTCAGCAGGGATGCCAGAAGAACCTTCCAGATAGCTTGCGATAAATTCAAAACTCCGAGCGTCCCCTGAGACTATTAAATCCGGGAGAATTTCATGCCAATCATCTCCAGGAAAAAAGCCAAAAAGATCTAAAATTTTTCCAATATAAGACTTATCTTCCATGATCAAGCTATAGCCGAAATAACTGACCTCTTTGACTTTAACTTCCACCGGAGAATCTTCGCTATACAGACATGAAAACCGAGGTGCTCTTTCCTTTTTTTTGAGGGCTGCAAGCCGTTTTGAGTCACTCTTATATTTTGCCTTTAAAACTTTATCTATGGGCTTTTTTTGGCTCGCTACCAGAGGCCCAATCGCTGCTGGCGCTATAAACGGTGTTAGAAAAACAGGAGGAAAAGGACAACGATGCTTCTCACAAATTTCCGAAACTTTTTTCGCGTACTCTTCAGGCCTCCAATCTAAAAAACCATCTGCACTATCTAAATTAGAAGACCCTGCCCCTGACATCGCTCACTCCTTTTTTATTTTTTTATTTTTATTTTTTATTATTTTAATTTTTAGAAAGCGGCTTTGTATCAAGATAATTTGCTACGAACAATATTTAATTTTTTATTTTAAAAATTCTGCTGCATTGCAAGCAAAAGCGCTTCCCAAAAACTCTGCGCGTCCGCCTTCCCAGTGCCTGCTAAATCCAGCGCTGTCCCATGATCCACACTGGTTCTTAAATAAGGCAAGCCCAAAGTAATATTAACTCCCTCACCAAAACATAAAGCTTTAAACGGCGCCAGACCCTGGTCATGGTATAAAGCCAAAATCACATCGAAATTTTTTCTATTTTTTAAATTAAAAATACTGTCTCCAGAATAAGGCCCCGAGATATTAATTTTATTTTTATTAATTTTATTAACCAGGGGCTCGATCCATTCAATTTCTTCTCGACCTATATAGCCATTCTCTCCCGCATGAGGGTTCAACCCGCATAAAGCTATCTTGGGAAAATTAGTTAAATTATTTTTATTAAAATATTTTTTCAAACCCAAATCTAAAATTTTAATTACTTTTTCTAGTAACTCTGGCGTTAATTTTTCACTCACTTGAGATAGGGGGATATGCGTCGTCGCTAAGGCTATTTTTAAATTCAAATCCTGGTTTTGATTATTTTGCGACACCAGCATCATGACGACTTCTGAGAAATCTTGATCTGGATAAAGATTTTCTGGATAAGATTTTTGAGCCAGGTCTCTTAAAAATTCGGTATGGCCTGAGAAATAAAAATTATTTTTATTATTATTTAACCCCTGATTAATCACGCCCTTATGAATCGGGCCAGTCACTAGGGCTGCGTTATTTTTTTGGGAATATAAAGCCGCTTGCTCTACGCAATTTAAAACATAGAGCGCATTCTCTGGATCTAATACCCCAGGGATCACAGGGTTTTTAGTTTTAAACTCTAGAAAATTTAAACACCCAAAATTTTCTAAATTTTTAATTAAATCAAAATCTATATTTAATAAATCTGCCCGCTGTTTTAATAAATCTTGATCTGCAAATATTTTTAAATTGATTTTTAAATTTTTATTTTGTTTTAAATAATCTAGAAAATTTTCACTCAACACTTTTAAAACAATATCAGGGCCTATCCCAGCAGGCTCGCCGACACTAATCGCTATGTTTATATTTTTATTATTTAAATTATTCGGCATAGCTCAGCCTTAATTTTGCCAAGCCTGGAATATCTTTCTCACAGGCTTCAATTATTTGATTTAATTTTTCC
>Ga0214919_10001576_pt1 | contig 36966 bp, 32 predicted proteins | sample LL1503_MetaG_FD_177994 | JGI IMG/M metagenome (GOLD analysis project Ga0214919, IMG submission 177994) | Freshwater microbial communities from Lake Lanier, Atlanta, Georgia, United States - LL-1503 | ecosystem: Environmental > Aquatic > Freshwater > Lake | place: USA: Georgia | collected...
TTTGAGCTTTTAATTGATTTAAAAATAAAAAAAGAATAAAAAAAGTTGATTGTACTTTGATTTTTAATGACATAAATGAAATTTTTTAAAACTACACAATAAATAAACTAAATAAAAATATTTTAAAATACATATTTGGCTTAAAAATATTAATCTTCAAGCAAAAAAATTGCTTCTCCAAATTCGTTAATTGCCTTAAAATCCTTTACTAATCTTGCTTTTTCTAAGCCGTTTTTAAAAAATAAAATAGCTTGTTTTGTGTTTTTTTTTAATTCAAAAAGTTTTCCTAATTGATAATAGGCAGGAATATAATCTGGGTTTAAATCTAATGCTTTTTTAAACTGAAATTCAGCCTCATTAATATTTGATTGTGCAAGATTTTCAAGGCCTAATGAATAATTTAAAAACAAATCATTTGGCTCTAATTCGAGCATGGTTTTTAATTGAGCAAGTCTTTTTAATGAACTCATGAATGAGTGATAATTAATTTTAAGCTGAGGTAAATTGCTTTAAAAACCGAATGTCGTTTTCAAAAAATAATCTCAAATCATTTATCTGATATTTAAGCATTGTAATTCTTTCAATTCCCATGCCAAAAGCAAATCCTTTGTATTTATTTTCGTCGATCCCACAATTAATTAAAACCTGAGGGTCTACCATACCACAACCTAATATTTCAACCCAACCCGTTTGTTTGCAAATATTACAGCCTTTGCCTTTACATATGGTGCAGCTAATATCCATTTCGGCACTTGGTTCAGTAAATGGAAAATAACTTGGACGCAATCTTATTTTTGTTTTTTCGCCAAACATCTCTTTAGCAAAATATAACAGCGTTTGTTTTAAATCAGCAAAAGAAACTTTCTCATCTATATATAAGCCTTCGACTTGATGAAATTGACAATGAGCTCTTGCACTAACCGCTTCATTTCTATAAACTCTTCCAGGAGATATTGTTCGGATGGGCAATGCTTGATCTTCCATAATATGAACTTGAACACTGGATGTTTGAGTGCGTAAAACCATTTCTGGATTTAAACTAACATAAAAAGTATCTTGCATATCACGAGCAGGATGATTTTCGGGTGTATTTAAAGCGCTAAAATTATACCAATCGTTTTCTATTTCTTTTCCATCGCTTACAGTAAATCCAATACGAGTAAAAATGTCAATAATCTGATTTTTCACAATAGATAATGGGTGCCTGCTCCCATTTATTAAAGTAGGGTAATTTGGTAGGCTCAAATCAATTTTACCATCTTTTTCAGCTCCCACTTCATTATCAAATAATTCTTTTAATGAATTGATTTTTTCTTGTGCTTTATTTTGAAGTAAATTTAATTGTTGCCCTACATCTTTTTTTAATTCGTTGGGAACATCTTTGAACTCATCGAATAAGGATTTAATAGATCCCTTTTTGCTTAACCATTTTATTCGATATTCTTCAACTTGCTCTTTTGAACTAGCAATCGCATTTTCAACTTCGGTAATAATGGTATTTATTTTGTTAAGCATAAAAGAATTTATATTGCAAAAATAGTAAAATAAAATATAACGAAATGGGCGATCAAAAAAGCATTTGTTTAGCCTATATTTAATCCTTTTGTTTTTTTTGTAAAAGTACCACATTCTCGACATGAGCTGTTTGAGGAAACATGTCGACTGCTTGAGATTTAATAATCTCATAATGCTCTTGCATTAATGCCAAATCTCTTGCTTGAGTGCTTGGATTACAACTTACATAAACAATTTTATTTGGTAATACTTCTAAAATCACTCTTATTACTGCTTCTTCCATGCCTGCTCGAGGAGGGTCTGTAATAATTAAATCGGGACGGCCATGAGTAGCAAAAAATTCTTCAATTAATACTAATTTCATGTCTCCTGCAAAAAACTCGGTATTTAAAATTCCATTTGTTTTTGAGTTTTCAATAGCATCTTTAATCGCATCTTCAACATATTCAATTCCGATTACCTTTTTCGCATTTTTGGCAATAAAATTTGCAATTGTGCCGGTGCCTGTATATAAATCATATACAATTTCCTTGCCAGTTAAATCCGCGAATTCTCGGGTAATTTTATATAAGTTATAGGCTTGTTCAGAATTAGTTTGATAAAAAGATTTTGCACTAATTTTAAATTTAAGCCCCTCCATTTCTTCAAGAATATAATCTCGACCAAAAAAAGTTTTAATATCTAATCCAAAAAAAGTATCATTTCCTTTTTCGTTGTGCACATACTGTAAGGATGTAATTTGAGGGAACTTTGTTTTTAAAAAATCCAATAAATCAAAAACCACTTTTTCGTGCCACTCAAAAACTGATAAAACTATCATAATCTCTTTTGTGCTAGTTGTACGAATCATCAATGTTCTTAGCAATCCGGTTTTATTTCGAATATCAAAAAATGTTAGCTTATTTTTAAATGCGTATTCTTTCACTGCATTTCGAATGGAATTACTCGGCTCGGGTTGAAGATAGCAATCATCAATATCTAAAATTTTATCGAACATTCCTGGAATATGAAAGCCCAATCCATTTTTATTTTCAACTTCTTCTTTTGAGGAAATTTCCTCGAAGCTTAGCCATTTTTTATTTGAAAAAGAAAATTCAAGTTTATTGCGATAATAATAGAGCTGTTTATTAGATAAAATTGGATTTAATTCTGGAAAATTGAGTTTGCCTATTCTAGTAAATGCATCAAAAACATATTTTTGCTTAAACACTAATTGCGTTTCATAATTTAAATTTTGCCATTTACAGCCCCCACAAGTTCCAAAATATTGACATAAAGGAGTATCCCTATCAGATGAATGACTTAGAAATTTTTGAACTTTAGCCTCAGCAAAATTATTTTTTTTACGATGCACCATCACATCAACAATATCTCCAGGTACTGCCCCTTGAATAAACACCACCATTCCGTCGTGTTTAGCTATTGCCTTCCCTTCGGTGCTGATATCAATTACTTCAAGATTTTCTAAAACAAAGTTTTTTTTTATTTTCGACATATTTTATTGGTAAGTAAAAGTAAACAATTACATTCAAAAATTATATTTGTACAGCAATTAGATTATAAATAAAACATACCTTTGTTAAATGGCACGTTATTTTTTAACCCTTTCTTACAATGGCACGGAGTATAATGGTTGGCAAATTCAAAAAAACACAAAAAATACGATACAGCAAATATTAGAAGAAAATATCTCATTAATTTTAAAAGAAAAAATAGAACTAACGGGATGTGGAAGAACAGATGCAGGGGTTAATGCTAAAAATTTTATTGCTCATTTTGATAGTTTTTCTCAAGACTTAATTGAAAATAAACAAGATTGGATTTATAAGTTCAACAACCTTTTACCTTTTAATATTTCTATACAAGATATACGAAAAGTAAAAAGTGATGCTCACGCTCGTTTTAATGCCACCCAAAGAGTATATTATTATTATCTACAGCAAGAAAAAAATCCGTTTAAGGATGTCTTTTCATGGTATGTTTATGGTAATTTAGACTTTGAATTAATGAATAAGGCTGCCGAAATTCTATTAGAATATACAGATTTTACTAGTTTTAGCAAATTACATACACAAAATAAAACCAATACTTGTACTATTACAAAAGCTATTTGGAAAAATTGCGGAAAAAACGAATGGCGATTTTCTATTAGTGCCGACAGGTTTTTAAGAGGAATGGTTCGCGCCATTGTTGGTACATTAATTTTAGTTGGAAAAAATAAATTATCGTTGGCAGAATTTAGAAAAATCATCGAGACAAAAGACAGAAAAGTAGCTGGTAATAATGCGCCAGCAAATGCTCTTTTTTTAGTTAGCATTTCTTATTCTAAAGATATTTTTTATGAGTAAGCAACTAACCAAAAAGATTAATATAAAACTAATAGCAAGAATATTAAGCTATTCTAAATCGTATAAAAAATTATTTTTTATATCATTATTTCTTACTTTACTCTTAGCTTCTTTAGCTATAGTTAGACCATTATTAATTAGCAAAGCCTTAAATGATTTTGTGATTAATCAAAAAAGTGAACAGGGTTTAAATTCTATTTGTTTACTTATTTTATTTTTTTTAATCATTGAAGCATTTGGCCAGGTTGTTAATTTGCGATTAACTAATTTACTTGGACAAAATATTGTAAGAGATTTAAGAACGCAAGTCTACAGTCATATTTTACAATTAAAAAATAAATATTTTGATACAACTCCAGTTGGCACATTAGTAACAAGAGCCGTTAGCGACATTGAAAGCTTAAGCGAAGTATTTACGCAAGGATTTATAGTTATAGCTGGTGATTTGGTTATGCTAATTATTTTTATTTCGGCGATGTTTTATAAAAATTGGATGCTTGCGATTATAGCCCTTAGCACATTACCTTTATTACTTATAGCAACGGCTCTTTTTAAGCGTGGTGTAAAAAAATCTTTTACACAAGTTCGAAATGCTGTTGCTGCATTAAATACTTTTACCCAAGAACACATCACAGGAATGAGAATATTACAACTTTTTAATAGAGAAGATGTAGAATTAAATAAATTTAAAGAAATAAATAAAACTCATCGTGTCGCTAATATAAAATCTATATTTTATTATTCTGTGTTTTTTCCTATAGTTGAAATTTTATCATCTTTTTCAATTGCATTAATTATCTGGTTTGTTGGTGTAAAAAGCAATAGTAATAATATTAATTTGGGAGACATCACTTTTTTTATCATGATGATTAATATGTTTTTTCGTCCCATACGTATGCTTGCTGATAGATTAAATACACTTCAAATGGGGTTTGTTTCGGCTGAAAGGGTATTTAAAGTTTTAGATACAAATGAAATGATATCAAATCATGGTAAATTAATTTTTGAGAGTGTTAAACAGTCTATTGAATTTAAAAAAGTTTGGTTTTCTTATAACAAAGATCATTTTGTTTTAAAAGACATTTCTTTCAAGATAAATGCAAACGAGACAGTTGCTTTAGTTGGATCAACTGGTGCTGGTAAATCAACTGTTATAAATTTATTATCCCGATTTTATGAATTTGAGGAAGGACAAATATTAATTGATGGGCATCAAATTAATAATTATACTCTAGAAACACTTAGACAAAATACTGGTGTAATTTTGCAAGATGTGTATTTGTTTAACGATACTATTTTAAATAACATTACTCTATGTAATCCTAATATATCATTTGAACAAGTTATAGACGCTACAAAAAAAATTGGATTACAAGAATATATTCTATCATTACCAAATGGGTTTAATTATCAGGTTACTGAAAGAGGTCAAAGTTTATCTGCCGGCCAAAAGCAATTAATTGCTTTTATTAGAGCTTTTGTTTATCAGCCTGCCATTTTTATTTTAGATGAAGCAACGGCAACTATTGATACTCAAACAGAACTTCTCATTCAACAAGCAGTAGAAAAAATTTCTGATGGCAGAACCTCTATAATTATTGCACACCGATTATCTACAATAAAACATGTAAGTAAAGTAATTGTTTTTGAAAAAGGAAGTATTATTGAAGAAGGTTCTATTTCAGAACTATTAAATAAACCTAGTAAATTTAAAACTTTATACGATTTACAAAACATAAGTCAGTAAAATGGTTTTTCAAAAAACAACATAATTTATAATGCAATTATCCGCCATTTAAGTTTTATAATTAAAATTATTTATGCCAAGCAAACAAGAAAAATTTATAGAGTTTGATACATTTAAAAACTGCTTCACACTTTTTTTTGAAAATATAAGTAAAGGCTTTTTACTAAAAGGTAGTTGGCATTCTGATTATTTTAAAAATTCTAATCCTATTGTTTTAGAGTTAGGCTGTGGTAAGGGAGAATACACGATTGGGTTATCAGAAAACAATCATTCTAAAAATTATATTGGAGTAGATATTAAAGGAAATAGAATTTGGGTTGGCGCAAAATATGCCATCGAAAATAATTTAAATAATGTCGCATTTTTAAGGACCAGAATTGATTTTATTGAACATTGTTTTTTGGAAAATGAAATTGATGAAATTTGGATTACTTTTCCAGATCCTCAACCACAAAGTACTCGGAAGCGATCCCGATTAACCAACCCTTTATTTTTAAATCGCTACAAAAAAATATTAAAAAAAGGTGGGTTAATTCATTTAAAAACAGATAGCACTTGTTTGTATGAATATACCCTTCAAGTAATTGAAGAAAATAAAAATTTAATTATATGGCAAACAGATAATTTATATCAAAATTGTCCTGATAACCGACAAGAATTAATTCAGATTAAAACACACTATGAAAAGTTATTTACTGATAAAGGAGAGAATATAAAATACATTTGCTTTACATTGGCATAAATTAATTCTAATTCACTTAATTTATTTTTTAGAAAAAATTTATCTGATTTGAAATTACTTTACTTTTTTTGTAACAAATAGTAGCCCAATAAATCCAATAACGAAAAATAAAATTAGAGAAAGAATTGATGGCCTCATACCTCCTAGTATTTCGCTTATTAAGCCGAATGAAATAGTACCAATAATCATTCCTAATTTCTCTAAAACATCAAAAAAGCTAAAGAAACTAGTGCTTTCATTAGTTTGAGGCAGCATCTTACTATAAGTGCTTCTTGATAAGGATTGAATGCCTCCCATTATAAACCCTACGATAACAGCAACAATATAAAAATGAATTGGTAATCGAACAATCAAATAGGTGTATATGCAAAGAAATATCCAAATTGAAATAGAAATCATAATAGACCGAATGTTTCCGATTACACGAGATAAACGCGAGAAAACAATAGCTCCAAGAATTCCGATAAATTGAATAATTAATATACTCACAATTAATGACGTGGTTTTTGATTTTTCAGCGGCTTCTCCAATCCCCCAATCAATTTCATTTCTTGCAAATAAAACGGCAACTACCATTATGGTTTGAACGCCCATATTATAAAAAAAATAACTAATAAGAAATCGCTTAAGCTGAACCAATTGTTTAATTTGATTAAACACAAATCTTAATTCCTTAAATCCTTTAAAAATTAAGCCATCTGAACTTTTATTTTGTGATACATTATTTTTCCCTGGGAAATTTCTAAATGTATATTGTGCAAATCCCATCCACCATAAGCCAGTTAAAAGAAAAGAATATTTTACTTTAAAAAAGCCTTTTGTACTTACTACCACTCCATCAACAATTGTTTCTTCGTACTTAAATATCATTATCCCTACTAAGCATATAATAAGAAGTAAGGAGCTTCCTAAATAACCCATAGAAAACCCACGAGCGCTTACTTTATCTTGATTTTCTTGACTAGCAATTTCAGGCAGATAGGAGTTATAATAGACCAAGCTACCCCAAAATCCAATAGTGGCTGTAATAAAAGGAATAAAACTTAATTCAAGATGGCTTCGAGAAAAAAAGAAAAGACACATACAAGAAATAGAGCCTAAGTAGCAAAAAAACTGTAAAAATCTTTTTTTATTACCTAAATAATCAGCAATTCCACTTAAAATGGGTGTAATTAACACAACAATTGATAATGCAAAAGCGTAAACAAAAGTGTAAATATTTTGGTTTTCGAACTCACGACCGAAACATCTTATCGTATGGCCAATAAAATTTTTAGACTCATCGTGAGTGGTAACATAATCATAAAAATTAGGAAAAATAGCCGAAGTAATTACTAGCGGGAATACAGAATTAGCCCAATCATATAATGTCCATGCATTAATTATCTTTTTGTTATCTTTTTCTATTAGCTGCATGTTTTTTTATTTTAGATGTAACTAAGGTAAATTATTTTTTGTCTAAATAAAATTACTTATCTAAATTAATTTGTTTGAAAAATTTGAGTTTAGTTCAGCATTTAAAAATATTACTTAATTTAAAGCCTTATAATAATTAATAATGCAAAAGCAACTACTTTTAGAAGTTAAAAATTTGGTTACACAATTTAAAACTGAAAATGCCTTTGTAAAAGCAGTTAACGACATTTCTTTTACTTTAAACAAAGGAGAAACAATTGGGATAGTTGGCGAAAGCGGATCTGGTAAATCAGTAACCTCACTTTCAATTATGCAGCTAATTCCAAATCCTCCTGGAAAAATAACGAGCGGAGAAATTATTTATTATACCAAAAATAATGAAGAAATTAATCTAGCGGCTCTAAATGATGAAGAAATGACTCCATTTCGAGGTAACGAAATTGCAATGATTTTTCAAGAACCAATGACCTCTTTAAATCCGGTTATAAAATGCGGCAATCAAGTGATGGAATCCATCTTATTACATCAAAAAATTAATAAAACAGAAGCGCATAAAAAAACAATTGAATTATTTAATGAAGTACAATTACCAGGCCCTGAATTAATTTTTCATCGCTATCCTCATCAACTATCAGGGGGTCAGAAACAACGCGTAATGATTGCTATGGCCATGAGTTGTAAACCTAGAATATTAATTGCCGACGAACCTACTACTGCTTTAGATGTAACTGTTCAAAAAACAATTTTAGAATTAATGAAAAAATTGCAAAGCCAATATCAAATGGGGATTTTATTTATTACCCACGATTTAGGTGTAATTGCAGAGCTTGCCGATAAAGTTGTGGTTATGTATAAAGGCAAAATTGTAGAGCAAGGGACAGTATTAGAAATTTTCTCGAATCCAAAACACCCGTATACAAAAAGTTTATTAGCCTGCCGTCCGCCACTTAATTATAGGGTAAAACGCTTGCCAGTAGTGAGTGATTTTATGACTTTTGATGATCAAGGCAAAATCATTGAAGTAAAAAAAGAAGTTAGCGAAGCATTAAAAAGCGAAATAATTAAGCCAAATGAGCGAGCGTTGATGAGAAAAGAATTATATGAAAGAGAAAAAATCTTAGAACTAAAGCATGTTAAAACATGGTTTGATTCTAAAAAAACTTTCTTTGGCAAAACACTTGAATATATTAAAGCCATAGATGATGTGAGTTTTGATGTATACGAAGGAGAAACATTGGGATTAGTTGGAGAAAGTGGTTGCGGAAAAACAACGCTAGGACGAACTATTTTAAAATTAGCCGAGGCAACCGAAGGTACAATTTTATATAAAAATCAAGATATATTAAAAATGAAAGAAGCTGATTTTAGAAAATATCGCCGCGATATGCAGTTGATTTTTCAAGATCCGTATTCTTCTCTTAATCCTCGAATAACTGTTGGAGATGCAATTGCTGAGCCAATGAAAGTTCATGCCATCTATAAAAATTCACACGAAATAAAAAATCGAGTTATTGAATTACTAAATCGGGTGGGATTAAATGAACAACATTATAATCGTTATCCACAAGAATTTAGTGGGGGCCAAAGACAACGGATTTGTATTGCTCGTGCATTAGGTCTAAATCCAAAATTTATTATTTGCGACGAAAGTGTAAGTGCTTTGGATGTTAGCGTTCAAGCGCAAGTTTTAAATTTACTCAACGAGTTAAAACAAGAATTTAAATTCACATATATTTTTATTAGTCACGATTTAAGTGTAGTTAAATTTATGAGTGATAGAATGGTGGTCATGCAAAAAGGTAAAATTGAAGAGATGGGTGATCCGGATGAAATATATTTAAATCCAAAAAGCGAATACACTAAAAAATTAATTGAGTCTATTCCAAATGGATCTCTTGAAAATATTAAAGCAGCAGTTCTTGATAAAAAAAATAAACTTGCATCATCTAATTAAATTTTAATGTTAGAATTTTTAAAGCATGCCACCGATCCAAATAGTATTATACAATTAGGAGGAGTATGGTTATTATGTATAGTGATTTTTGCCGAAACAGGATTGCTGATTGGATTTTTTCTTCCAGGCGACAATTTAATTTTATTAGCTGGCATTTTATGTAAAGCTAAACCCGAACTGATGCAGCTTAATTATTTTACATTAGTTTTTTTTATGATTATTTCTGCTGTATTAGGAAATGTTAGTGGATATTGGTTTGGAAGATTGGCAGGCGAAAAGTTATATAAAAAAAAAGATGGTTGGTTTTTTAAGCAGAAACAAATTGAAATAACAAAAACATATTATAATAAATATGGTGGAAATTTCACGCTCATTATCGCTCGTTTTTTGCCAATTGTAAGAACTTTTGCGCCAATTATTGCAGGCGTTATAAAAATTGATTTTTTTAAATTTATGCTATTTAATATTATTGGCGCTATTGCTTGGATTTTTGGATTAACAGCTATTGGCTATTTTTTAGTTCAAGCTTTTCCTCAAATAGAAGATTATCTATCTTATATTTTTATTTCGCTTATTATTTTAACCGCCGCCCCAATAATTCGAGTATTTTTAAAAGACAAAAATAAATCGACTTAATGAGTAAAACTATTTCTTAAGCTCAGCATTTTAATAGCAGTTATTGCCGCTTCATCTCCCTTATTACCATGCTTACCCCCTGCTCTATCAATAGCTTGCTGATGATTATCTGGAGTTAATACTCCAAAAATAATAGGTTGATTGTATTTTATATTTAAATCGGTAATACCTTTTGCCACAGCATTGCAAATAAAATCAAAATGTTTTGTTTCGCCCTGAATTACACAACCTAAACAAATAATTGCATCTAAATCTAAAAATTCGGCTAAATATTGTGCGCCTAATGTTAATTCGAAACTACCAGGAACTTCTTTTACAACAATATTTTTTTTTAATGCCCCGTGTTTAATAAGTGTATTAATAGCTGCTTCTTTTAGTGAATTTGTAATTTCATAATTCCACTCAGAATAAACGATGCCAAATTTAAATGCTTTTGCATTTGGAACTTTTGCTCCCTCATGATTTGATAGATTTTTTTTGGCACTACTCATCTTATAAAACTAAAAAAGTCTGCTGTGAGCAGACTTTAGATTTAAATAAATGTGAATTATAAATTACCCAAAGCTTTAACTTTGGCAATGTCTTTTTCAATCTCAAGTCCTTCGGCAGTTTTTGAAAATTCTTTTAATATTCTTTCATAAGCTAATAATGCTTCCGGATAATTTGCCTTAAGTTCGTATGCAAAGCCCGATTTTTTTAGATAAATTGGGGTGGTAAAATTATTTTTGCTGTTTTCGGCAGCTTTTAAATAAAACTTTATGGCTTCATCAACATTATTTAATTCTAAAAAGCAGTCGCCTGTTGCGCCTAATGCAATTGAAGAAATCATTTCGTCGTTACCACTATATTTTTGTAAAAAATCAATAGCTTGTTGAAATTTTCCGGTACGCATATAACAAATTCCTGCATAATAGTTAGCTAAATTACCAGTTTTAGTCATGCTATATTCATCTGCAATTTGTTCAAAGCCTTTCATTGATTTTTGCCCTTCGGTTGAGATTACCATTGGCCCTCCTTTTAAGGCAATATTAAAACTATCTTTTTCAAAATAGTTTTCTGCCCAAAAAATTTCGTTGGCAACTTCTTTATCTTGTTCAGGTAAATAATAGAGCTTGAAAAAACAAAATGCAGCAACTAATAGCAATAAACCTCCACCAACATAATTGATTGTTTGTTTGTTTTTTTCGTAAAACAATTGAATTCCTTCTACACTTGGATCAATCGGTTTTCTTTTTTCTTCAACAGTTTCTTCTACCTCGTTAATTTCGGGAGTAGTTTCTTTATTTAAATCAGCCATTTTATAATTTAAAAATTAGTGTGCGAAGATAGTGTTTTTTAAATAAATATAGAAATTTTTAAAAAAGGTCGCAAACGGTCAAAATAAACGTATTTTTGTTCAAAATCATGTTTTTAAGGCAATTATCCCTCATAAATTTCAAAAATTACAGTGAATTTGAAGCGATTTTCATTAATAAAGTAAATTGTTTTGTCGGAAATAATGGCTTAGGAAAAACTAATTTACTAGATGCCATTCATTATTTATCATTTTGTAAAAGTTATTTTAACTCTCTTGATGGTCAAAACATTAAACACAACGAAGGTTTTTTTGTAATAAACGGCCAATTTTATAAATCGGGAGACACTATCGAATTAACATGTGGCTTAAAACGAAATCAAAAAAAAGTATTTAAAAAAAATAAAAAAGAGTATGATCGTTTGAGCGAACATATTGGTCAATTTCCGATTGTGATGATTTCTCCTGGCGATTCAGAATTAATTAATGGGAGCAGCGAAAACCGTAGAAAATTTATAGACAGCATTATTTCTCAATATGACAAGGTTTTTTTAGATAAATTAATTTCATATAACAATGTATTAAAGCAGCGAAACGCTTTATTAAAACATTTTTTCGAAAGCCGTTCTTACGACTCAGAAACAATTGACATTTGGAACGAACAACTGATAAGTTATGGGAATTCTATTTTAGAAATTAGGCTCGATTTTTTAAAAAAGTTTATCCCTCTATTTAATAAATTTTATCAATTTATAAGTGATAGCGAAGAATTAGCCTCTTTAATTTACTCAAATAGCATTGGCGATAAATCTTTTAAAGTTGCTTTAATTACTTCTTTGGCAAGAGATAGGGCTGTTCAATATACCACTATTGGGCCACACAAAGACGATTTAGATTTTTTATTAAATGGGTTTAGTTTAAAGAAATTTGCATCACAAGGTCAGCAAAAATCTTTTTTATTGGCATTAAAATTAGCTCAGTTTGATTTTATTAAAGAACAAAAAAATATTAAGCCATTGCTATTATTAGACGATGTTTATGATAAATTAGACGAAACAAGATTTACTAAATTATTAGAAATGGTAAGCAGCGAAAATTTTGGTCAAATTTTTATTACAGATACACACCCCGAGCGCATAGAAAAATTATTAAATGATAAACAAATTGAAAATAAAATTTTTATTATTTCGAATAATTAACGAAAATAAATTGAGATTTTAAATTTAAAATTCGCAATTTTTTGGGGTTCGAGGAAAAGGAATTACATCCCTAATATTAGTCATCCCAGTTACAAATAAAACTAAGCGTTCAAATCCTAAACCAAAACCAGCGTGAGGGCAAGAACCAAAACGGCGAGTATCTAAATACCAATATAATTCGTTTTTAGGAATTCCCAATTCATCCATTCGTGTTTCTAACTTCTCTAAACGCTCTTCGCGTTGACTTCCGCCAACAATTTCGCCAATACCAGGAAACAAAATATCCATAGCCGCTACTGTTTTTTCGTCATCATTTTGACGCATATAAAAAGATTTTATTTCTTTAGGATAATCAATAAGAATAACGGGTTTTTTAAAATGTTTTTCTACTAAATAACGTTCATGTTCACTTTGCAAATCTACACCCCACTTATCAATCAAATAATTAAACTTTTTTTTCTTATTATGATTGCATTCTCTTAAAATATCAAAGGCTTGAGAATAAGTAATCCTTTCAAAATTATTTTCTAAACAAAAATTTAATTTTTCAATAAGCGAAAATTCACTGCGTTCGTTTTGTGGTTTTTGTTTTTCTTCTTCTAACAGCCTTTGATTTAAAAACTCAATATCATCGTGGCTTGTTTTAAGAGCGTAATTAATAACATATTGAAGCATTTCTTCCGCTAAATTCATGTTATCGTTCAAGTCGCTAAAGGCCATTTCAGGTTCAATCATCCAAAACTCGGCAAGATGTCTGGTCGTATTGCTATTTTCAGCTCTGAATGTTGGTCCAAAAGTATAAATATCAGAAAAAGCCAAGGCGGCTAGCTCCCCTTCTAATTGACCGGAAACAGTAAGATTAGCAGGTTTGCCAAAAAAATCTTGCTTGTAATCTATTTGTCCATTTTCATCCTTTGGTGGATTAGAAATGTCAAAATTTGTTACATGAAACATTTCGCCAGCTCCTTCAGCATCACTCGAAGTAATTATTGGACTGTGAAGATTTAAAAAACCCTTTTCATTAAAAAATTGATGAATTGCAAACGATAAAGTATTTCTAACTCTAAAAACTGCACCAAATGTATTGGTTCGAAAACGCAAATGAGCAATTTCGCGAAGAAATTCTAAACTGTGTTTTTTTGGTTGAAGAGGGTATTTTTCTGCATCACTATCGCCAATTATCTCAATTGAACTTGCTTTAACTTCAACGGATTGACCTTTGCCTAAGGAGGCAACTAAAATTCCTGTAATACTAATGGCTGCACCTGTTGTAATGCGCTTCAATAGGTCTTCAGGAGTTTTATTAAAATCAACTACTATTTGTAAATTATTATTGGTAGAACCGTCATTTAAGGCAATAAAAGAATTATTTCTAAAAGTGCGCACCCATCCTTTTACAATAATTGTTTGTTCTGTTGGTGTGGTTTTTAATATATCTTTTATACGTAGACGGGCCATTATTAAATTAGAATTAAAAACCAAATTTACTAAGTTTTCTATATAATACAACTATACCAATATTTGTAAAGTATAGATTAATATTTTAATTGGAGGCTAAATCAAATTATCAAAATACTCTGTTTCTGCGATTTCATAAGCCATGTTATGATAATTATATATTAAATCGTTAATAAAAAGTTTTTCAGGAAATAATTTAGCTTCTGTTTGCCTTACTACCTTTTTGGATCCAATAATCTGAATTTCTTCAAATAATTGAGAATTTATGATTTTAAAATAACTCTTGTTATTTTTATACTTCCTATAAAGAGGAAAGTTTATACCTTCAGCATTCATGACAGATCCTTTTTTAAAATTAACCGCTAATTACATTTACTCTAATTACAAAGATACGGCAGAAAATCTTTGTATTATTTTACCAAATAAACGAGGTGCACTTTTTTTAAAAAAGCATTTAATCGAAGTTTTTAGTAAAACGATGTGGTTACCAACTATAATAAGTGCCGAAGATTTAATAGCAGAATTAAGTGAATTAAAAACATTAGAGGAAATAGATTTAATGTGCTATTTATACGATAGCTATAAAATAGTTTATGGCCCAAAAGCCGAATCTTTTGAAAGTTTTGCAAAATGGGGGCAACTAATATTACAAGATTTTAATGAGATTGATCGCTATTTAGCAAACTCTGAACAACTCTATGAAAATTTAAAAGATATTAAAGAAATAGAAAACTGGAGTTTGGGCGAAGAAGTTTTAAGTGAATACCAACTTAATTATTTAGAATTCATGAATAGCCTTGGAGCTATATACAAACACTTTTCTTCATTTTTAATTGAAAATAAATGGGCTTATCAGGGTCTTGCATATAAACAGGCGGTAGCTAATATTAAAAGCAATATTTTCGAAGATAAATTTCATAAACTTATTTTTTGTGGCTTTAATGCATTAAATGCTGCAGAATTAAAATTATTTTATCGATTTTATGAAAAAAATAAAGCTGATGTTTTATGGGATGTAGATAAATATTATTTTGATAATCCTAATCAAGAAGCTGGTTTATTTTTAAGAGCAAATTTTGAATTATTTAAACAACGAAATCCATTATTTATTCAAGATAATTTTAAAACAAAAAAAGAAATACAAATTGTATCTGTACCAAAACAGATTGGCCAAGCACAAGTGGTTAAACAGGTGCTACAAAAATATATCGATAATAATATTCCTTTAGATAAAGTGGCGGTAGTTTTGGCAAACGAAAAATTATTATGGCCAGTATTACAACAATTACCTCCTGCAATAGAACATGTAAATATTACCATGGAATACCCTTTAAAATATACATCCACCTATGGTTTAATAGATATTTTATTACAAATTCAATTAAATTTTGATAAACAAACCCGAAAGCAAAAAACACTTTACCATAAAGATTTATTAGCCTTATTAAGGCAACCCTTGTTTCAAAATTATTTAACAGGAAAAGGGATAGTTATTGATCCGATTTTAATAATACATCAAATTACACAACGGAATTTAAATTTTATTAGTGCAACTGTTTTAGAGCAATTGTTTAGCCAAAATTATTCTTTACTAAGCCCTTTGATAGAGCCGATGAAATCAACTGCTGATTTTTGTAATTTATTACAAGGGCTTTTAGAAACCCTCATTAACTATTTTACTAAACATCAAAGTACTAATCAAAGTAATTTAGAATTAGAATACTTACAGGTAATTCTTAAAAACCTTAATCGATTAAGCGAGATTTTAACTAAGTACCATCATTTTAATAATATACAATCTTTTAAGCAATTATATAACCAAGTAGTTGGAAACTCTTCGGCGCCTTTTGTTGGAGAGCCTTTAAAAGGGTTACAAATAATGGGGGTTTTAGAAACTCGTACTTTAGTTTTTGATTATGTTATTTTAGTAAATGTAAACGAAGGTGTATTACCCTCTGGAAAATCTATTAATTCATTTATCCCGAATGATCTAAAACGTGTTTTTGGTTTACCCTTATACATAGAAAAAGATGCTATATACGCTTATCATTTTTACAGACTTTTACAAAAAGCGAAAGAGGTAACAATTATTTACGATAGTGAATCTGATTCGTTTGGAAAAGGCGAAAAAAGTAGATTTGTAACGCAACTTCAATTAGAAATGCCTGAATATAATTCTGAAATTAAAATTTCAGAATCAGTTGCCTCTTTCGAAAATCTTCCAACAGATTTAATAAATTCAATTGTAATTAATAAAAATGATGAAACACTTAATTCTATAATAAAAAAAGCTACAAGTAATGAGATTTATTTCGGATTATCACCTTCAAGCTTAACAAGCTTTAAAGAATGTTCTTTGCGTTTTTATTTTAGATATGGCGTTGGATTAAAAGAAACAAAAGAGGTAGAAGAAATTGCTGAAGCTAGCACATTTGGTTTAATACTACATAAAAGTTTAGAGGTTTTATATGGTCCTTTTATTAATCAAATCATACAAATAAAGAACCTAGAAGAAGCGCTATTAAAAATAGAACCAACAGTTGATCAAAGTTTTGTTTCTTTTTTTGATGGTAACGAACCAGTAGGCAAAAGTTTATTACAAAAAGAAGTGATTAAAGTATATGTGAAAAAATTACTTAAAAACGACATTCAATTTATAACTAAACTTAGCACACAAAATCAAGTGCTGAGTATTTTAAAATTAGAAGAAGAATTTTCGGCCCCTTTAACTATTAAAATTAACGGTGAGGATACAACTGTTTTTATTAAAGGAAAAATAGACCGGATTGACTCATATAATAATATGATTCGAGTCATAGATTATAAAAGTTCTGTAAAAGACTCGGATCAATTTGTGTTTTCTGATTTTGAAAATCTGTTTAATGATAAAAATTATAACAAGCAATTTCAGTTATTACTCTATTCCTGGTTATTATATAAAAATAATTTCTGCCAGGCCAATCAATTAATGACAGGTATTATTCCTTTTAAAGTTTTTATAAATGAACCTAAATATTTATTAGATTCTGGAAAAAAGCCATTTGTGTTTTCAGATGAATTTTTAATGGATTTTGAAAACGAATTAAAATTATTTGTCATGCAAATATTCAATCATTCTTCAAGCTTTGAGCAAACCGAAGACATTAGCAGCTGTACTTATTGTTCATACAATACCATTTGTAACATAAAAACAAACTAAAAATAATTTTAAAATTATAGCAACTTTCCCATAATTTTAGACCATTTAAAAGTTCAAATTACAAATTACTAAAATATTTCCTAAAAAAAACTTATTTAAATATTTGCTGAGTGTTTGAATTAGTTTATTTTTGGAGTAATTATAACTTAATAGATGAAAACGATTTTAATTACAAAACTTGAAGAACTACTTTTAAAAGAAGTAGGTGAAGTTGCTGCTGATGTGCGCACTCTGCAAAAAGAGTATCAAAAGCTATGGACTTCAGAATTTGAAAATGCAAAACAGGTCTTTATAGATGATGGCGGAAGAGCCAAAGAATTTGAATTTCCTAAACAAACAAATGATATTAAATTTGAGAGCCTTTTAGAAAAATATTCCAAACTAAAAAAAGATGCAGATTCAAAAATTGCTAACGAACAAGCAAAAAACTTAATAATCAGGCAGGAAATTATTTCAAAAATAAAAGATATTAGTCAGCTAAGCGACAATGTTGGGGCTGCAGTTAGAATGTTAGGGGAATTACAAAAAAAATGGAAAGAGGTTGGCGCTGTTTCTTCTCATAAATACAAAGATATTCAAGCAGAATATAGTAAAGCCATTGAAGATATTTATTATAACTTAAAAATATTTCGTGATTTACAAGAACATGATTTAAAGAAAAATTTCGAATTGAAAACAGAAATAATCGAAAAATTAAGAGCTCTTCAACAATCTAATAAAATTAAAGAAACAGAACGATTAATTAAAATATATCGAAACGAATGGGATGAGATTGGTCCTGTTCCGGCTACGAAATGGGAGATTATAAAACAAAATTATAAAGAAGTTCTCGATCAAACTTATATTAAAATTAAAGCTCATTACCATTCATTTGAAGAGCAAAAAGAAAATAACTTAAAATTAAAACAAGAAATTCTCGAAAAAATAAAAGAATTAATTTCTTCTGTTGAGCCTAAGGCAACCAAATGGAACGAGGCTACTGAAAAAGTTATTTCCTTTCAATCGGAATGGAAAAAAATTGGAAGAACAAAAGAAAATGAAAATGAAAAAACTTGGGCTGAGTTTAGAAATTTATGCGATAGTTTTTTTGAAAAGAAAAAAGAATTTTTTACAGGTCTAAATCAAAACTACTCAAATAATAGAAAAATAAAATCAGATTTAATCTCTCAAGCCGAAGCTCTTCAGAATAGTATAGATTGGCAAAAAACAGGCCTTGATTTAATTAAACTTCAGGACACTTGGAAAAAACATCCTGGCAATGGAGACAAAGAAGAGTCTAAATTGTTTTTTCGCTTTAGAAAAGCCTGTAACACTTTTTTTGATGCAAAGAAAAAACATTTTGAAAATATAGAAGCTTCTTATGATGTTAATTTATTATCTAAAGAAGAAATGCTTAAACAATTTAATGAGTTTAAATTGTTGGATGATAATAATAAAAACCGAGAACAATTAAAAGTTTTTTCTACCGAATGGAACACAATTGGAATGGTTCCAATGAAAGATAAAAAGAGAATTAACGATGCGTTTTATACTCGTTTAGATGCCTTTTATGAGGAAATGAATATCGATAAAAAAGAAAAAGGGATGATTCAGTTTAAAACTAAAATAGATCGTTTAGCCGCTTCTGAAAATGCTTTTGATTTATTGTTAAAAGAATCAGATTTTCTTAAAAAATTAAGCGATGAAATTAATGCTAATATTCGTACTTACGATAATAATTTAGGCTTTTTTAAAACTTCGAAAGGCAGTAATAGCTTTTTAAAGGAGATTATAGATAAAATTGAAATTGAAAAATCCAAAGTAACAGAATTGGCCGAAAAAAGAAAATTAATTAGCGAGCAATTAACAATTATCAGAAACGAGAAAGATAAGCAAAAAACTGAAAAATAATTTTTAATTAATAGATTAAGATTTTTTTAAATCTAAAAAATCAGATACAATTTCTTCGGCCTTTGAGCAAGCAACTTCTAAATGCTCATTTAATATAAACACATCAAATAATTCTGCTGTTTTTAACTCCTTTTCTGCTTTTGCTACACGTCTCGCTATGCTTTCAGCATTATCAGTACTCCTTGTGTGTAAGCGTTCTTCTAATATTTTTATACTAGGAGGCATTACAAAAACAGCTAAAGCATTTTGTTTGAAAATACTTTTTAAATTTAATCCGCCCTCTACATCTATATCAAAAATTACCGCCTTACCCTTACTCCAGATTAGATCAACTTCTTTTTTTAAGGTTCCATAGTGCACTCCTGCGTATACCTCTTCCCATTCTAAAAATTCATTTTCGTTAATTTTTTGCTTAAATTCTTCAATGCTTAAATAATGGTAATCTTTCCCGTTTTCTTCAACTCCTCTTTTAGGGCGACTAGTGGCAGAAATTGAAAATTCAATGTGTTGAGGAAATGTTTTTAATACATGCCTTACTAAGGTTGTTTTACCCGAGCCAGAAGGAGCAGAAAAAATAATTAATTTACCACTGTGCATATACAAATATAATAAAAGATAGGCTTTCTATTTTGAATATCTGTGTTAAGAGTATTATTAACTAAAATATATTATATATTAATGTTTGATTTAATTGGAAAAAATAAAAAAATTAGATTGAGAAATAGATTATTTTTGTAAAAATTTGAAAACAATTATTATTATACAAATTAGTATTCTTTATGAAATATAGAATTATAATACTTTTTGTTCTTTGTTCTTTTTTTATAAACGCTCAAATGCCTGGTGGCGGAAATCCAAAAGACATGATGAAATTCATGAAAGACATTAAAGGTAGGGTTTATGGAAAATTAATCGATTCAAAAACAAAAAAACCAATAGAATATGCTTCAGTTATAGTGCTTTGGTTTAACAAAGATAGTTTGTTGGGAGGCACTTTGACAAAAAAAAATGGAGAGTTTAGCATAGATAACTTACCAGCCATGGGAGGATTTAGATTTAAAGCCACTTTAATTGGCTACAAAACTTACGAAACTAAATTTTACATTCAACTGCCTAATAAAATAGAACAAGATTTAGGCGATATTAATTTCGAAATTGATGAAAAATTATTAAATGAAGTGGAAGTGACCGTTAATAAAAACAACCTGGTCATGTCAATTGATAAAAGAATTTATAATGTTGATAACGACATTTCGGTTAAAGGAGGCACCGCAGTTGATGTGATGAAAAATGTTCCTGGAGTTACTGTTGATGCTGATGGTAATGCTCAATTAAGAAATCAAAGCTCAATGATTTTTATAGATGGTCGTCCTTCTAACCTAACACTTCAACAAATTCCTGCAGATCAAATCGATCGAATTGAAGTTATTACAAATCCATCTGTAAAATTTGATGCCAGTTCTACCGGTGGTATTTTAAATATTGTCATGAAGAAAAATCTAAAACCGGGTTATAATGGAATGTTAATGGGATATGCTGGTTCAAGTGATCGTTATGGTGGCATGCTTAATTTAAATGTTAAAGAGGGTAAATGGAATTTAACTTCTATGTATTCCTATAATCAAGCTATTAATAATACTATAGGTTATACAGACCGAACTCAGCTCGATTCTATACAAAAAACTTTAGGCTATTATCGTCAAGACAACGAGGTAAGACAATTAAACGCATTTAATTTTGGGAAAATTGGTCTAGATTATAATATCAATAACCGAAATACCATTTCGATAAATGGCATGCTAATGGGTGGTTTATATAGCACTAATGATAAACAAGATTATAATATTTTAGATAAAAATAAAGCGCAATTATTTTATGGTAAAAGGGCAAATAATCAGGCGGCTGAATTTCAAAATTATAATAGCCAGTTATACTATAAAAAAATATTTCCAAAAGTAGGGCAAGAGTTTACTGGTGATTTTAATTATAATCATACCAATTCAAAAAACAACTACTTATTCAATACAGAATCACACATTCCTCCTGATACAATAATTATTGGCAATACCTTTCAAAAAAACAATGGAACAACTACCGCTAATCAATTTGTTTTACAATTAGATTATACTAATCCCATCAACGAAACAAAAAAGTTTGAAGCAGGAATTAAATCTTACTTTAAAAATTCTGTTAGTATTAATGATACAAAAAATGCAAAAATAACTGCCGATAATTATATTTATGATAGTGTCATGAGTAATCATTATATCATAGATGATATGATTAATGCAGCATATATAAATTATAACAGTAAAACTATTTTAGGTATTTCCTATCAGGCAGGCTTGCGATTTGAACAATCATATTATAAGGGCACAATAAAGAACAAAAACCAATCTTTTTCTTACAATTACCCTTCTATGGCTGAAGATTTATTAAAATCTATATTCCCTGGAATTTATTTTTCTAAAAAATTGGTTAAAAATCAAGAGGTTCAAGTTAATTTTAGTCGTAAAATACAAAGACCAAATTTTTTTCAATTAATGCCTTTTATTATGTTTGCCGATAAACAAAATTACCGCATTGGCAACCCTCAACTAAAACCTGAATTTAAAAATATTGCCGAAATAAATTATAATAATATTTTTTCTAATGGCAGCTATTTGGGCTCCTGCTATTTTCGTTATGAAGAACAACCTATTACAGATGTGGCCTACCCTTCTTTATCAGACCCTACCGTATTAGTTAATACTACTGTAAATGGCAAAAATAGCATTCGCTATGGCTTAGAGCATACATTTAAATATACTCTTTTTAAAAATTTAGATGCCACTATTAATTTAAATGCCTTTTATATTTATTTAAACGGTATTGTTGTTCCAACTGAGCCAGAAGTGACCACTAAAGGATATGCATATAATTCTAAAGCTACTTTATCTTATCGCTTTCCAAAACAGCTTACTCTTCAAGTAAATGGTAATTACGAATCGCCACGTATTTTATTACTTGGTTTTTCTTTGCCAATTTATTCTATGGATGTTTCTATTAATAAAATGGTGGGCACAAAATGGGTAATTAATGCTACTCTTAGCGATGCTTTTAATACTCGCAGAATGGGAACTAATTTCCAAACACCTTATTATATTCAAGAATTATCGCGTCGAAGAGAAAGTCGTTATGTAAGATTAACATTAACCTATATTTTTGGAAAAATGGACGCCTCAATTTTTAAACGTGCCAAACAAATGAAAGGCTCCGATTCTCAGCAAGGAAGTCAAGATGGATTAGACTTTGGAAAATAAATCGCTTTTTACAAGTTATAGTTAATATCTTAATTAACATTAATTAATTGCTATTATTAAATTTAATAATTTTAGTAGTTATAAATAATCAAACGTGTCGAATCCTTTAAAAAAACTTGCTGGTCAAACTGCCATATATGGCTTAGGTACAGTCATGCCAAGGATTTTAAATTATTTACTAACTCCAATTTTAACTTATGAATTTTCAGCAGCAGAATTTGGTATTAACAGTGAGTTATATGCCTACATTTCTTTTTTAAATGTGATTTTTACTTATGGCATGGAAACCGCTTTTTTTAATTTTAACTCGAAATTAGAAAATAAACAGGATGTGTTTAATACCTCTTTTTGGTCTTTGCTTCTTTCATCAACAGTATTTAGCGGATTACTGCTATTATTCACTTCAAATATTGCTAATGAACTTTCTACACCAAATGCAGTTTATTTACCTCAATTTATTGTTTGGAGCATCTTAATTATTGCAACCGACGCAATTGCAATTATTCCCTTTGCAAAACTAAGAACTGAAGGCAAAGCGCTTAAATTTTCACTCTTAAAATTAACCAATATTATTATAAATTTTGGTTTAACTATCTTCTTCTTAAAAATTTGTAAGTCAAGCTATGACCTTTGTGAAGTAAATAGTTATGCTGCACTTTATAATCCTCAAATTGGGATTGGATATGTTTTTTTATCTATACTAATTGCTAATGTAATTACACTTATCTTACTAGGCAATCAGTTGATAGGAATTAAATTTAGCATCAATTTACAACTTCTTAAAAAAATGCTTTCGTATGCTTGGCCTTTAATTATTTTAGGATTGGCAGCAATGATAAACGACACCTTAGATAAAATTATTATTAAAAAATTAATGCTCGATAAGTCCGAAGCTCAAATAGCGCAAGGTATATATGGCGCCTGTAACAAAATAGCGGTTTTAATGAGTATTTTTATTCAATCATTTCGATTTGCATCAGAGCCATTCTTTTTTGGAAAAGCAAAAGAAAAAGACTCCAAACAAACTTATGCCATAGTCATGAAATATTTTATTATTTTTTGTTTGTTTTTATTTTTAGCAATGGTAATGAACTTGGATTGGATACAATATATTTTAGAAAGTCATTATCGAGAGGGATTAAAAGTGGTACCCATATTATTAGTAGCTTATCTTTGTTTAGGGGTTGTTTATAATCAATCTATTTGGTATAAATTAAGTGGTAAAACAAGATTCGGTGCAATAATTGCCATTACTGGTGCTGTAATTACTTTGGTAGTAAATATTTTATTTGTGCCTAAATATTCATATATGGCTTGCGCTTGGGCTACCCTTGCTGCTTATGGCGGCATGATGTTATTATCGTACATCTTAGGACAAATCTATTTTCCTATTAAATATAATCTCAGAGCAATAAGCGTATACTGTTTTTTAGCTTTTAGTTTTTATTTGATTTCTTATCTTTATTCCGACATCAATAATACTGCACTTAAATTGATATTAAATAATTTATGGCTTATTTTATTTGTCTGGATTATCTATAAAATGGAATTTAGCACCTTAAAAAAATTAAACTCTGATGGCAGCAATTCAACTGAAAGTAATTAATCAATCTGAACACGCTTTACCCGAATACGCCACAATTTTATCAGCTGGCCTCGATTTAAAAGCAAATCTTTCTGAAAGTATTTTATTAAAACCGCTGCAGAGACTCTTAATCCCTACAGGACTTTTTATTGAGCTTCCAGCAGGTTTTGAAGCGCAAATCCGCCCTCGCAGTGGTTTAGCATTCAAACATGGGCTAACTGTTTTAAATTCTCCTGGCACGATTGATGCAGATTATCGAGGAGAAATTAAAGTGCTTTTGGTGAACCTATCAGAAACTGATTTTATGGTTAATAATGGCGAAAGGATAGCGCAAATGGTTATTGCAAAACATGAACAAATTATTTGGGAGCCAGTTATTCAATTAGAAAAATCAGATAGAGGTGCTGGTGGCTTTGGAAGTACAGGAACCAAATAAATCATATCAAAATAAAAATAATTGTGATTTCTTATAATCAAAAATTTTCTTATGAGCCTTTAATTTCTAACTTTGAGTCGTGAAACGGAAAATTATTATTGGAACTCGAGGAAGTGATCTTGCTTTGTGGCAGGCAAATTACACAAAAGGATTATTAGAAGAAAAAGGACAAGAAGTTGAAATTAAAATTATTCAAACACTTGGCGATCAAACTCAGCAATGGGATACAAGCTTTGATAAAATAGAAGGCAAAGGATTTTTTACTAAAGAATTAGAAGAAGCTTTATTAAATAGTAATATTGATATTGCAGTTCATTCTCACAAAGATTTACCAACCACAAGTCCAGAAGGATTAATTATAGCAGGGGTTTCTAAGCGAGAAGATCCCTCAGATTTATTAATCATTCATGATTCTTCTGTTGATGAAAAACTTAAATTTAATTTAAAAAAAGGAGCAATTGTTGGAACATCTTCAACAAGAAGAAAATCACAACTATTAGCCTTTAGACCTGATTTAAAAGTAAAAGATTTAAGAGGCAATTTACCTACTAGAATAAATAAATTACGCTCAGGGAATTACGACGCAATAATGCTAGCAAAAGCAGGGGTTGAACGTTTAGATTTAGACTTAGATGAATTTACAGTTGAAAAATTAAATCCTTGCGAATTTGTTCCTGCTCCTGCCCAAGGGGTATTGGCATGGCAAACTCGTGAAGATGATATTGAATTATTAAATATAATTGATCAAATTAATGACCTAGATGTTTTAATTAAAATCAATATTGAACGCGAACTTTTAAATATGTTTGAAGGAGGTTGTCACTTGCCTTTTGGAGCTTATTGCGATACTGAATTAGACGATGAAGATCGTTTAAAATTTATGGTTTGGATTAGTGTTGCGGAATCTTGGGATAAACAACCTAAACAATTTTATTTTGAAACCTTAGATACCGATGGCTTTGCCGATATGATGTTTGATCACATTCAAGGCTTAAAAAGAAAAAAAATATTTATTACCAAAACATTTAAAGAAGACGATTATTTACCAAAAGCCTTAAGCAGATTAGGGTTTGAGATACTGGGTAAAAGTTTAATTGAGTTTAAGCAAATTAAAATTCAGTTTCTTCCACGAACTGAATGGATTTTTTTTAGTAGTAAACATGCAGTTAGGTACTTTTTTACTCAAAAACCAAAAGTAGATAAAGCAACAAAATTTGGATGCGTAGGCACCTCAACAGCAGCCGAACTAAGAATTAATGGCCATAGAGCTAGTTTTATTGGTCAAAGTACAGATATTAAATTGGTTGGAAAGCAATTTAGTAGTATTGTTGGTAGTAATTCTGTTTTATTTCCAATAGCCCGAGGAAGCATGCAAAGTATTCAATGGCAAATGGTAAAACGTGATAGCGTAATTAATTTAGAAGTTTATGCTACCCTATCCCAGAGTATGGTTGTGGCAAATGATTATGATGTCGTCTTATTTACCAGTCCAAGCAACGTTGATTCTTATTTCGAAAAAAATACCTGGCATCCTCATCAAAAAGCAATTGCAATGGGCGAAGCTACAGGTAAATCGCTCGAAAAATTAAAAATTAAAAAATACACGATGCCCAAGAGTTTCGACGATTTAGGATTACTTCATGCTATTTTAGGAATAAAATACTAAGTGTCCTTCAAGATTATTTTCAAATAACTATCATTTTTTTTATTGAGAAACTACTTATTTATCTTATAAATATCTTACTATTTTGTTTGCAAACGATACAATTTATAATTTTTAATATTAAATTTTTGCTAAGGAAAAGATCATGACTTCAAGCATTAATAATATAAAACATTGAAAATCAGTATTTTATATTATTTAATTTAATCTTTTTTGAATTAATGAGTAGTTCTAATAAAATATTGATTAAAGTTTTAACAAAATTATTTTGACCTTCGTAATAAAGTGATTATATTTGTTATAAATTAATTATTATTAATTTGCAAATGCTGTACCCGGCATTATTAAACAGGGAGGAGTAGCTGAAAATCCACAAGAGTAAGCAAAAAAAAATATAAGTATGAAAAAATTAAGTCTTATTGTTTTGTTAGCTGGTTCATTAAGCTCATTTGCTCAAGATGGAACTTCAGTTAGCGCAAGTACTGGATCTTCAGAAAAGATAACTGCTTACGTTAGTCTTGTTCAAGATTGCATTACTAATGGTCATGCAGGTGATGCAAAAATGTTATCATTAGCAGATGAAATTAAATGTCTTTTAACTGAAGATCAAGCTATGTCAGTTGATCAGAATTTAGCTAGACCAAATGTACGTATGTCTCTTTGTCACAACGAATGGCCAGAAGTTATTACGGTTTCTAAAGCTGATTTAGAGAAATTTTCATCAAATTTCCAAACTTATAACAAGAAATTCCCTAGCACATCTTCTACTAGAGGAAATGCTCCTGCAAAAACTTCAACTACTCGTTAATTTACTTTAACTAGTTTTATATTTAAGAGTCCGTTTCAAAAAGAAACGGACTCTTTTTTTTTAGTTAAAAACTATAATTAGTGGTCTCAGAAGGAATCGAACCTTCATTTAGCGTTTAGGAAACGCTCGTTCTATCCGTTGAACTATGAAACCATAATTTATATGACATAAAACCAATCTGTATACTTTTTAGGTTGATTAACTTAGACTATTTTCACTTTAAAATTAGTTAATTTTTCTGTTATTTATAAGCCGTCGTCAAATTATTTCCAAATAATTACTTTGGCTCTTTATAGTACCCAGTAATTGTTAGAATGTTTTTACTTAGGATTAATGACGTATTGTTTTCTTTTTTTTAATGGTTTCTTTTTTGATTTTTTTTCATGCTTTCTATTAGTTGATTTTCCTACTCACAATTATATTAACTGAGCTCACACATCATTCACAAAAAGTTTGAGATGTTTTGATTTTGTTTAATATGCGCTGAAACAAAAAAACCGCTCTAGTATTGAAACTTGAGCGGTTTTGCTTGACTTTGATAAGTCAATCAGTGATCCCGCTGGGAACTCAAGTATCATTTATAGAATGGGGCTAAACCCTTGATATTACTACTGTTTAAAGAACTTCTTGTGTCACAAATAAAACGTGGTTCACAATATACTCACAAAAGTAAATCATATTATATTAACTCACAAACCCAATAGGGGCCTAATTTCTAACTTTTTTACTCCCAGATTTTTTTTGACAATTCGAAACTATGGAATTCTGAGGCCCGTCTTTTCTAATAGTTAAGGGGCCATATAACTAGGGGTACGGGAGGAAGGGCCTTTTAATTAATCAACCTTCCTTCAATACTTAAAACAGCATTGGTATATCCTTCTATAATCGTATCCAGGTTATTTGATAGATGTTTCCATACCTCATCCTGTAAATTCCCATCCTGTATAGATTGAACAACTAACAATTGGGCTTGTGTTCGTTGAATAAGTATGATGGTTAGTTCTAAGTACTCATTTAATTCCTGAAAACTAGTAAATGGCTGATTGGTTTTCCACATATTGCAAAACTGACGGTATTTTATTTCACCTGCAACTATTTATAGTTAAAACGATTATGGAAAGTTATGTTATCACAAAAAAACAATTGCTTGAGTTTATAAATGACTACAATAAAAAGAAAGAGCAAATAGATGAAACAATTAATGTAAGGGTAAAGAAAGAAGATGTAGAAATGTATGGCAAAGATGAAAACTATAAGGCTTGGGTAAGATTGATTCCAACACCTGATGAGCCTATTGAAACTTTACAGCCTAAAATTGTCCGAGTAACCCCACCACAATTTTCAAAAATATTGGATTATGTGACGAGTAAGGAGGAAATGAAGCGATTACCTTAGAATTCTTTCGACATTATTTTATTACAAAGCCCTTATTAAGAGGGTGTTTAGGTCTTTTTTTTTGAAATGACGGGCCAACTAAAACTCGGTAGTAATCTGAGAAATAAATAACATTTTATATTATTTATTTTAAAAATAAATAATGAAATAAGTAGTTTGTGTTAGCAGGTTTTATTTTTGATTAATGTTTGGTTAAAATAGGTTTTCAGTCTTTATCTTATATGTATCTATAATCATTTTAATAAAGGCATTTTTATCGCTTTTTAATATTTCTATCTCTGGACTATCTCTCATAATACTATTTAGTGCCCTCACATTTTCATCACTCCAAATTGACAATTCCACAATGATAGGTGTTAATGCCAAACCTTTTTCTGTCAATAAATAGAGATTAGTTTTTTTATTTTCAGGAAGTTGTCTTTTTGTTATTATGTCGAATTCTTCTAAACATTTTAGTTTTGAGGAAAGGATGTTTGTTGCAATGGCCTCATCACTCTCAGTAAAGTCTTTGAATGTTTTTTTATCTTCTATTAGCATTTGTTTAATAATAACTAATATCCATTTATCTCCTAATATATCAAGGGCCGAGGTTATTGGGCATGCACATCTGAATTTATGATTCATCGTAATAGATCTTTGTTAATTTACTCGCAAGCTGCAATTATTTCTAAAATATTGCTTGCAAATTGAAAGTAATTATGTATTTTTGCTTGCGAAACAAAAGTAATATAAAAAATTGAAAAATGAAAAATCAAGAAAAAAACACTGAAAACGCTAATGCAGCGAAGCCTGCATACATTATGGTTCAAATGAAAGTTGAAAGTTTGGAGGAATTAAATCAACGTTATGCGCAATTTGCAATTCCAATTTTACTTAATCATGGTGGGCAAATGATTGCTGGAACACCAGTTCCAAATATTAAAGAAGGAGACTGGAGTGGAAACTGGGCAGCAGTTCTAATGTTCCCAAGTATGGAGGCTGCAGAAGGTTGGTATAACTCTGAAGAGTATCAACCATACAAACACATCCGAATTAACGAATTACAATCTGAAGAAGGTAGAGTTGTTATTTTACCTGGATTGTAGCATTAAACAACACAAGCCAAATACTTTGATTGTTGATTTTGGTGTCACAATTTTTAAAAATGAAATTTTAAACAAAATGAAAAAAGTTTTAGTAACAGGAATATCAGGATTTGTAGGACAACATTGTGCTGCCGAATTACTGAAAAAAGGCTACTCCGTCCGAGGATCAGTTAGAAGCCTATTAAACACTAGTGGAGTACTGCAAGGTATTACAAAAGAGGTTGACCCTAAAGGAAATATAGAATTTTGTGAACTGGATCTAATGAAAGATACAGGATGGGATAAAGCAATGGAAGGCTGCGATTATGTTTTACATGTTGCATCACCCTTTGTGGTAAAGGAACCAAAAAATGAAAATGAATTAATAAAACCTGCTGTAGATGGTACATTAAGAGCTTTAAAAGCCGCAAAAAAGGCAGGAGTAAAGAGAGTTGTTCTTACCTCTTCAACTGCAGCAATGCAAGGTGGAAAGACAGGTACTTTTAAAATCGATGAGAGTAGTTGGACAAATGTTGACGCTAAAAATGTAACAGCTTACTTTAAGAGCAAAACACTTGCTGAAAAAAGTGCTTGGGATTTCATACAAAATCAAACCGATGATTCCAAATTAGAACTAGTTGTTATCAACCCTGGCCCTATATATGGCCCAACATTAACAGGGAACCTTTCTAATGAAGCGATGGATTTTTTCAAAAAGTTAATAACTGGAAAAGTACCAATGTTGCCTAGTGCCTATTCAGTGATGTCAGATGTAAGAGATGTTGCAGCAATTCATGTTGCATCCTTAGAAAATGAAAAAGCAATTGGTAATCGATTCATTGTTACAACTGAAAAAGTCCATTCAATTCAAGAAATAGCCCAGATATTGAAATCAAATGGATATGAAAAAGTAAGTACAAAACTGGCTCCAACGTTCTTATTGAAATTTATGGCAAAATTTAATGACGAAGCAAAAGGTATGCTCCCATTTATTGGAAATACAGTTCAAGCTGATATCAGAAATACAATGAGTACCTTTAACTGGAAACCTATTTCATTTGATAAAACAGTTCTTGATGCAGCTAAGTCAGTAAAGTCATTAATAGATCAATAATTTGACAGATCAAAAGCTGTAATTTACTTTTTAAAGCATAATATTATTTTATTCAGAATGCCTAACATTAATTTTGTAAGGCATTTTGAATAAAAGACCTTTCATTTTAGGTGTGTGATAAATCTAATAATATTGGATGTTTAAAAATAATTCTTTTATAATTAAACTGTGGGTAATTAAATTTTTGACCTATTAATATTCTGTTATCTTAATTAGTCAATAAATCATAACCGTCAGGCATTTGTGTAATTTGTTTAGTGATGTATTCTAACCAATTACCATCGTGTCTGAAATAATCCACATGGATACTCGCTTCCAGGGTATTACCAGTGCTTGAATATTCATATTTCCCAAGGTACTTAACGATCCATTTTTTTACAGTCTCAGTATTCACAAATGAGCACTTTAAAACATAATGAGCGTGGTATCCTGAACAATCTGGGTTCTTTTCAATATTGTACCACAAAATAATTTTAGCCTCAGGGAATCTTTTTAGTAATGCTTTATTAAGCCCTTCCATCAAGTTCCGAACGCTCTGAATTGACTTGGCATTGTTAGGGCGTATTGAGCCAATAATATCCCAGTCAAAGTATTGTAAAAACTGAATATACTCCGATCTTGTTCTACCAGTGAGGTTCTTTTTGCGTACGCCAAGTAAACCAATGCTATAATAGTTTTTGTACCCAGCAAATCGCAAACAATATCGCCAGTAGTCTTTCTTTTCATTAATTTCTTTTTCTCTGCGTTGAATGGTTCGGGCTGAAATCCCAAACTTAGTACTGAATAACTCTTTACTATAATATGCAAATCCATTTGTTAGCTGAAATGAATCAATGTTGTTTATTGTATTACCTGTTATGTCTTTCAATTCCATATAGGCTTTAATGTTGTTGTTTACTGTTGTTCCTGTAATGTTCATTTTAATGTTATTTTTTATTGTGTTCCATATATTCCTATTGGCCCATTATGTTTATCTCTTGTATATCTTACTTTATATACTTATCGCATATGCTGGGCCGAATCGATCTCATCCATTTGGATACAGCTCCGCTAATACCGAACACGGTTTATTTTTATTTTGGGCTCAAGTTATTTTTTAGCTTAAAGCCCGATTATTGTAGATTTTGGGGTGAAATGAGAGAGGGGGGATATTGACCAGTTAAACGGTCACGTTTTTATTCAAAGATGTAATTTCAACTATGTTTTTGACGAGCTAAAGCCCAGCATGTTTTTATAAATAGTCAGTTTTTTGTCAAAGTTCAAGGTCAATTAATTTTGCCGGCCCTAAAAACAGTATCTAAATCGCTCACTTTATAATAATTAACCCCGCAAATTTTTTGAGGTATAATGCTATAGTGAATGCAAATTTTCATCAAGGTGTTTGGACATACACTTAGGTAATCGCAAGCATCACGGGTTTTTAAATGTGTTTTAACTGGTGTTGATTGCAGGTGATCTAGTTTAGCGTCAATTTGTTTTAATTGTTTAAATAATTCATCAATCGTCATTTTTTAAATTGTTAGACATCTTTATTTTATGAAGAGATATTGCCCCCTTCTTAGCTTGGTTTTCAAACACCATGCTAGCTTCATTTTTTACGTTTTCATCTGTTATTTTACCATATCGTTCTGTTGTTTGTATTTTTTTATGTCCCAAAATAGATTTCAACCCTTCCAATCTACCTTTATTTGAAAGCCAAACCGTAGTAGCAAAGGTGTGTCTGGCTATGTGTGAACTAAGGTTTTTATCTATTTTACAATGAATTGCAACCATCTTTAGTAATTGATTGTAATCATTTAAATGTATTACTGGTAAAAGTAAATCTGTACCACTTAATAGTGGATGAAATCTATATATATTTAGGATTGCAAATGCAGGTTCCGAAATTGGGATGAAACTTCGCACATTAGACTTAGTTCTGATTTTAACTATACTTTTCACACCATCTTTATCAAGTTCTATGTGCTTATTCGTTAGTGATTTAATATCAGCATAAGATAATCCTGTTTGTGTAGCAAATAAGAAAATATCAGCTGCACGTTGTAAGCGTTCGTTGTCTGTTTTAAAATCCTCCAACCGACTAAGCTCTTCATAAGTAAGATAACGCACCTGTTCCTCGCACTTATCAAATTTGCAATTATAAAATGGGTACTTATTTAAATGCCCTGATTCGTATACGTCTCTAACTACGGCATGTAGCACCTTTAAATAGCCATTTAGAGTGCTTGTTTTATATGGAAAGCGATTCATTAAAAATTGCTTAAACTCTTGACGCCAGTCTCTGCTTAATACCTCAAGTTCAATTTTGTTAGTATTGTACTTTTGTTGATTAAACTGATTTATACATGAACCAACAAATTTAAAACGCTTTATCCTTTTGTCTCCAAGTTCACTTTTGTGCAGTTTGACATACCTATCACAAAGGTCAGAAACATAAATCTTTTGTAAGCCTCCACTACCTTTATTGTTTATTTTAAACTCTAGGTAGGTTTTGAATTCTTTAAGTTTTGGGTCGGGGTTTATTTTAAGGTAGTCAGTAAACAACTGTTGCACCTGTTCTTCCAACTTATAAAGCTGAATGTTAATTCTTTGGCACTCCGAAGAAGTACCTTTTGCTTGTTTTGCATTAATAACCCACTTATTTGCATCAATGCAAATTTTAGACGACAGTTCAAAACAAGAACATGTAGAAGCCCATAATGGGGAAATCCTCAAAGAAATTGTAAGTTTACTCTGATTGGATCTTTTTGGTCGCACGATACGTGCAATTTTGATTCTTTTGAACATTTTTTAATTTTCATATACTTTTTATTTTAGTCACCACCGAAGCAGATCTAAACAATAGTAATAAAAAATTAAAAAAAACCAAGTCCTAAGCCATTTATTTTGAAAATAATTTGCGGCTCACACACTTTTTAGGTGCGGCTCACAGAATACTCACAAAAGTTTGAGTTTGTTTGAGGCGATATGAATTGCCTAAAAACAAAAAAGCCACTCTAGTACTGAAACTTGAGTGACTTTGATGTCGTTTGACTTTCGTCTCTGTGATCCCGCTGGGATTCGAACCCAGGACCCCTACATTAAAAGTGTAATGCTCTACCAGCTGAGCTACGGAATCATTCACTTTTTGCAGGAATCGTTTCTTAAAAAGAAACATTTCGTGTGCGGCCCAAATTTAAAAATAATAATTTTAAATCGGGTTGCAAATATAGTAGTCTTTTTGGCACTTTCAAAATATTTATCATAATTATTTTTCATAAAAATTTCTTCGTCTCTATCGCAATCTTTAAATTTGTAGAGTTATGTTCAATGCCCCTGAAATAAAACTTCTACAAGGTTTTTGCTCACTAAATTTTGGCGCCTCTCAAGAAGATGCAATTCTTATTTTTGGAGAACCCGACGAGATACAAAACATTAACGATGATATTTTAAATAATAGCTCTTTAGTAGCGCATTATTGGGATTTGGGCTTTTCATTGTTTTTCGATAATCATTTTAATAAGCGTTTTTGTAGTGTCGAAATTGATAATAAAGAGACCTTACTTTATGATTGTAAATTATTTGCCTTAAAAGAAAAAGAATTAATTCAACTTTTATTACAAAATGGCCACGCTTTATCTGATAAAGAAAATCATCCATGGGGCGAAAAACGAGTAAGTTTTGATAGCATTAGTTTAGATTGTTATTTTGAAGATAATAAATTAGTGTCTGTTAATTTTGGAGTATTAGACTCTGGGCCGTATTTTAATTATTTTCCGAATTAATTTTTTAAAATTCATCACAAAAACAAAAGATAGACTTTAATAAAATTAATTTACCGTAACTTTATCCCATAAAAAAATATTATGCCAGGAACTGAATTATTTGGAGCCGAAGAGCGAAAAGAAATTGAAGATGTTTTATCTACAGGTGTTTTGTTTCGTTTTAATCACGATGCTCAAAGAAACAACTTTTGGAAAGCAAAAGATTTTGAAGCAGAAGTAATTAATATAACTCATGCTAAATATGCATTAGCTGTTTCGAATGGTTCGGCAGCAATTATGGCAGCATTAGCAGCTTCTGGCATTGGAGTGGGAGATGAAATTATTTGCCCGCCATTTACTTATATTGCCACCGTAGAAGCTATTTTAATGTTAGGCGCTTTACCAGTTTTTGCTGAAATCGACGAGACCCTTTGCTTAAGTGCCGAAGGAATTAAACAAGCAATTACTTCTAAAACAAAAGGCGTTTGTTTAGTTCATATGTGTGGCGGTAATGCCAACATGGACGAAATAATGGCAGTGATAAATCATCATAAACTTATTTTAGTTGAAGATGCAGGGCAAGCCTTTGCCGCTTCCTATAAAGGTATATATACAGGTTTATTTGGAAAAGCTGGAGCCTACTCGTTTGATTTTTTTAAAATTGCAACGGCTGGCGAAGGTGGTATTTTTGTTACCAATGATGAAACTACTTTTAAATTAGCTGATAATTTTTGCGATCATGGGCACGACCACCAAGGTAATAACCGTGGTATGGAAAAACACCCTATAATTGGATTTAATTTTAGAATAAGCGAATTACATGCTGCTGTTGGAGTTGCTCAAACGCGTAAAGTACCAGCTATTAGGTTACAAAATTTAAAAAATAAAACTTTTTTACAAAACCATTTATCAAAAACTAAAGGAATTTCATTTTCTAAATTAGGAGATGAGCAAGGCGATTCGGCAACTTTTTTAAATTTATTATTACCAAATAAAGATATCGCAATGCGTGTGGTAGAAGAAATGAATAAAATAGGTTTAAGCGGATTTAATTATTGGTATACTAATATGTATCATTTTATTAATCAATGGGACCATATTAAAAATTTAAATACAGCTGCTAAATTAGCAATAGAGGTTTTTGGCATACCACAAGATTATAATAACCTTAACTTACCAAAAACACAAGAAGTTGTAGGAAGATTAATTTCTTTTGGTATTCGTTGTTCTTGGACTGAAGAGCAAATGATAGAATTAACATCCAACATTTCTGCATGTGTAAATAAAGCGCAACAGTCTGTTATTTTTTAATGAAATAATTAAACCAAATTTATATTTCATAAATTTTTTGGTTTAGATTAATAAATTTCAATTCAAAGAAAACATCTTTTCTCAAAGAATTAGAATTAAAACTTAAAAAAACACGGAGTTAAACGAGGCCCAAATTTTTCAATTGCGGCTTTAAAGTATTGTAAAATAAAAATTATTGAGCTTCTATTTTTTTAGAAAAACGTTTTCGGGTATTCTCATCTAAATGAATTTTACGTAAACGAATAAATAAAGGAGTTATTTCTACATACTCATCTCCTTGAATATATTCCATAGATTCTTCTAAGCTGAATTTTATTTTGGGTACAATGCGCATTTTATCATCAGTACCACTGGCTCTCATATTTGTTAATTGTTTTTCGGCACAAAGATTAACAACTAAATCATCCGGACGAATGTGTTCGCCAATAATCATTCCTGGATAAATTTCTTCTCCGGCTTCTATAAAAAATTTACCTCTATCTTGTAATTTATCAATACTATAAGCAACAGCAGTTCCTTTATCTTTGCTAATCAAAACCCCAGCAATTCGACTCGGAATATGGCCTTTCCATGGTTCGTATGCTTTAAAACGATGAGCCATAATTGCTTCACCTGCGGTAGCAGTTAAAACATTATTACGTAAGCCAATAATTCCTCGAGATGGAATTTCAAATTCAATATGAGTTAAATCCCCTTTAGGCTCCATAATTAATAAATTGCCTTTTCGTTGGCTTACTAAATCAATAACTTTACTGGAAGATTCTTGAGGCACATCAACAGTTAATACTTCTATTGGCTCACATTTTACACCGTCTATTTCTTTTACGATTACCTGCGGTTGACCTAGTTGTAATTCATAGCCCTCGCGACGCATGGTTTCTATTAATACCGACAAATGTAAAATTCCACGACCAAACACAAGATATGAATCAGGAGAACCTGTTTCTTCAACACGCATGGCTAAGTTCTTTTCTAATTCTTTAAATAATCGGTCGCGCAAATGACGAGATGTTACATACTTACCGTCTTTACCAAAGAAAGGAGAATTGTTGATTGTAAACAACATGCTCATTGTAGGCTCATCTATATGCATGGTTGGCATTCCTTCTGGGTTTTCGAAATCAGAAACTGTATCGCCAATTTCAAA
>Ga0214919_10001577_pt1 | contig 36958 bp, 55 predicted proteins | sample LL1503_MetaG_FD_177994 | JGI IMG/M metagenome (GOLD analysis project Ga0214919, IMG submission 177994) | Freshwater microbial communities from Lake Lanier, Atlanta, Georgia, United States - LL-1503 | ecosystem: Environmental > Aquatic > Freshwater > Lake | place: USA: Georgia | collected...
GTGCAACAGGAAGTTGAATACCATGAATAGCGGTACGAACACCAGAACCAGCATTCAAACCAATCAAAGCAATGCTTGCAGCCAAATTAGATGCAGTAACCTTCTTGGTTGTAGGTGTACCCGTAGTGTCTGTAACTACAGGAATAACATCGGCTGCCACCACAGTAGTAGTTGCCGTCAACGCCGTAATTTTCTTATCAGCCATTACCAGTCTCCAATAAAATATAATCTTCTGTCTCTAATAGTAAATCTGTTCCATCATCCTGTTCCAAGTTGGAAATTAGGAAATCATGGTCAGACCAAAAAGTGTTTGTCAAATCACCTAAAGTATCACCGCTAGCACCAGCAGCAACATAAACAACGCTTTGTAAGGTACCACGATATTCCAACCCCGTATCTTTCCAATAAGAATACAACATGTCACCCAAAGTTTGTCCACCATCAGGATACAGCACAGCCAACTCACGAAACATTGCATCGTTAGTTGTTGTCATAATCCCTCATCTTCCTTGGCTCACCCTCACAACAAGAATCTTTATATCCGCATTGTGGGCAAAGCCAACGAGTAGCCTCAGGAGGATACTCACAACCACAGGTTGGACACTCTATTAGCCGACTCATTTATAGCAGTTTCTGTTCCTTACGGGACTCAACCTCAGACTGAGCGACTGACGCTATAAGAGCATCTAGTTCTGCATCCGTAATTTCTGACGGTTTTTGTGAGTGTTCTACATGTAGTTGGGTTGGGGCTAGACGGTTGGTGGCTTGCAAATATAGTTTGGCGGAGTTGTTGTCTCCTTCTAGCGCACGAGCGTATAACGAATCCAAAATTTTTTGGGTTCGTTCAGGTGATTGTTGTAGGTCCGCTACTCGGCGTTCCCATTCCATTTTGAACATCGGTTTCTTTTTCCACCTGCGTAATGTGGTTTCATCTACTCCGACTTGTTCAGCATATTTTTCTTGGGATGATGGGACCCGATGTGATTGGGGTACTAGTAGCCAGTTTAAAAACTTTTCTTGCCGTTCATCTAGAATGTTGTCCATGCCATTATGTGATAGGTTCCTATTTTGAATTGTTGACTAATCCTATCATATTACTAGGGAACGGAGGGAACATTATTGGGGGGGGCTACGGGGGGGGACTCGTGTAACAGGTGCAGGGAGTTACACGACCTGCACACAGTCTTGTATGGTTAAGGGCAAAACCAACCCATGGTTGGTTTTCTACAGATAAGGTTTAGCGTGGACAAAACAGAAACAATCAACGGATGCCCTGCAGCAACCCAAGACATCACCATCAACATAGCCAACCGACAAACCGCCATAGACAAAGCGAACTACGGACCAATGCTACCCAACTTACCAAGTAGCAAATTTTGGAAACAAAAAGCAGACATCTTTCATATCCCTGTAGAAGAAGCAAAAAAAGCCCGATGCGGTAACTGTGCAGCATTTATACAAACCCCAGAAATTATATCCTGCATTACCAAAGGACTAGGTGACGAAAAAGGTTCCTACAGCCCAACAGTAATCAAAACCGCTAATTTGGGATTCTGTGAAATTTTTGATTTCAAATGTGCTGGAGATAGAACCTGTGACGCATGGGTAACAGGTGGACCAATACTAGCAAGGACAAAATAATGGCAATATCAAAAAAGAAAACAGCAAAAAAAATGACGAAAGTCATGCACGAATACAAAACAGGAACCCTACACAGTGGGTCCAAAAAAGGTCCTATAGTAACATCCCGTAAACAAGCCATCGCCATAGCGATGTCCGAAGCCAAAATGTCTAAAAGTAAAAAGAAAATCAAAAAGAAAAAATAATGGCTAAAACAGCAGCGTGGACAAAAGGAAACATAACATGAAACATTACGCATACACACCTGCAGGTACAACCGCCTACAAAAAGGCTAAAGCAGCAAAATCTAGTAAACCTAAAGAGATTGGTGGACCACCATCACAAGATAAAGCAGACCGTCAGATGGGTGCAACCGATTATATTAAAAAGAAAATGGGATATAACTCAGGTGGCATGGGTAACCTTGCAGAACACACCACATTAAAAGAAGCACAGATGGCTGTAGGAGATGTTTTATCAGAATCTGATATATCAGATAAATATCCAAAACTAGTATGGGAAAAAGCAATGAATACACTAGTAGCAAAAATGTGGGCAATGCACAAAAAGAAAGGTGGCGAAAGCACACCACGAAAACGAGCCTATGGTGCAAATCAACTTGGAGAAATCCGTCAAGGTCAACGCCGATAAATTATGGCAAATAAAACTGCTGCATGGACAAGAAAAGAAGGCAAAAACCCTAAAGGTGGGTTAAACGCCAAAGGACGAGCATCATACAAGGCTCAAACAGGTGGCACCCTGAAGCCACCAGTGACCGCTAAAGCCGCAGCCAAATCACCCAAAAAAGCGGCAAGACGCAAATCCTTTTGCGCCAGAATGGGTGGAGTATCAGGACCAATGAAAGACTCTAAAGGTAGACCAACACGCAAAGCATTGGCATTAAGAAAATGGGACTGTTAGTTTAAAAAATATAACACATTATATTTTTTTGTGTGCCACCCCTCATATCAAACTTTAACAATTCGGCTCTACCTCCTTTTATAAATATTTAGGGATGGGTGCGTACCCCCCCATGCTCCCCCATGCGCATGTTCCTGTGGCTAGGTGAGGATTATGGCTGATTATGGAATCTATAATCAACTAAAAATAGGCTACATAATTTGCCGTCCCCCCCTCACATAATGCGTTATGACCCGTGCATAGCGCAAGGGTCGGACCGAGGTCATGTTACCGTTGGGTATATGCCAGTTTGCCAACATGCGGAATTGGCGTGTGATTTTTCAAGGCGCATTATGCGTGTGAAAACACCCGTGAAAATTCGGTGTGTCAATTGGTGCTTGCAATTTTTTTTTCCATGATTCATACTGTTGGGGTCGGCAACGGCTATCGTCCCCTAGATTGGTAGGGCAATTGGCGGTAAGCGGTACGACAGGAATGAGCAAGTGAATCGTTCCGCCACAGTGTTACTGCCCAACGGCTATGGTCGTTGGGATTGAGATGCACTTGGAGCCATAGGGTAGCCTAGTGAGTCCGAGTAACAATCGGATATCGGCGTAAAATGGCATGGACATCGTTATCGGTGTCCGACATGGATGATTAGCGGATAATCTGTAGGTTATGTTTGCCTAGTCGTATTTGAGGTGACATCGCAAGTAGCGTGGAATTGGCAATTCCCGAGGATGTTGTGTAGAGTACGAAAGTGGGCATAATCGGAATTACGCCTAGTCATTATGCAATGTCATTGTGGACGACAAATACCCACGATGTCACGCTAAACACACAGGCAGTGTGCCAACCGCAAGTATGGACGAGCATTATGCTCTAGAGTGCTTGTGGTTGAGGTGAGGTTCAATTCCTTGCTTTTGCGCTAACCCCGTTGGGGTTATTTATAAACGATTCAACTGGAGGTTGAACATGAAAAATGGTGACAAGGTTGCTTTCCTGAAGGGAAAGCGTGCAGGGCAAGTTTGGTTTGTCCATGACATAGCCGTTGGCTATTGGTGTGATGATGAGGGTCGTGAACACGAAAATTACACTGTAAGTGTAGTGCCGAAAATTGGTGCGTTTTGTGCATTGGATGCCGATTATGACAACCTTCAGGTTGTGGAGGAGACAAAATAATGAAAAAAATCATGAGGACAGCGGATGTTGTTTGGTTGGCAGAACGCTTGGGCATCACGGAAGCAAAAATGTGGTGGGCGGTGGGCGAAATGCACCTGAGTCGTTCTGAAAAAACTGAAGCACTATGGTGCTTTGAGAGTGCCGAGGAGGCAAAATGAATCGTAAGGATTATGTGCTAATTGCTAAGGCAATTAATGGTGAGGTTGAGCGAAATGGTGGCGAGAAGAACGACACTTTGGTGTCGTTGGGTTCACTTGTGGGGACCTTGTGCCGAGAACTTTCCTTGGAGAATCCAAGTTTTGACCGCACCAAATTTATGACCGCTTGCGGTTTTTAACCCTTTAGGGTTCGGACGGATTAGCAAGTCAATTTGACTTGGGCAGTGCAATTCTGCTACCGTCTACGATGTCCTAGCAATTCCGCTAGGGGATTATGGTGGTCCCGACTTGTCGGGGCATTAGATGTCCGTGAACGGACAGCCATTCATATAAGCATGGAGGTAAACATGCCAGCAAGACCAGCCCCGACTGTCCTATCTGTTGATAGGACGAATAAGACCGCTATGGTGAAATATCCTAGCGGTGCCGAAATTAGCATCCATATTAAGAATATGGACAAGAATCAACTCATAAAGGTTGGCACCTTTATGAAAGTCACTTGGGGTGGAACCCCGATGCACTTCTCACTTGATTACATCAAGGCGAAGATTGAATCTGCTTTGGGTGGTTCACCAACACCAACACCAGCACCACAGCCACAACCTGAGGCACCTAAGCCACAGCCACAGCCTGCACCAATCTCAACCGTACCTACGGTAGCCACATCAATTAAGGCTACTGCACCTAGCGGTTCGTCATTGGATGCTGTCATCGCCACAATGGTGCAGAATTTGCTCGCCACAATGCCTTTAGGCATTGATGCCGATGCTGTTACGGAGATTGCCGAAACGGTTATGACACAGAATCTTGATTCTGTCAAGTCAGACTTGGCTAATCTTAGTGAGGCTGTCCGCTTGGTTCGTCCCGTAGTGACCGAAATTCACTTGCCACATGGCGAGGTTCGCAAACTGCAAGGTGTTCAACATGCACAGTTTCCAAGTGTGTTGAAAATCCTGCAAAAAAAGCGGAACATCTTCATGGTCGGCTCTGCTGGCACAGGTAAGACAACGATTGCAGAAAAAGCATCACAAGCCCTTGGCTTGGATTTCTCTGCACAGTCGTTCAATTCACAGTCATCAAAGTCCGACCTTGTCGGATTCAAGACTGCGAATGGCGTTTATATCGGAACGGAGTTCCGTGAGCGTTTCCAAAATGGCGGAATCTTCCTCATGGACGAAATTGACAACGCTAATCCGAACATTCTCGGTACGCTAAATGCGGCACTGGCGAATGGGTTTATGGCGTTCCCTGACGGTATGGTGAAGCGTCACGAGGAATTCATTGCGATTGCGGCAGGTAATACCTACGGCAATGGTGCTACGGCACAATATGTTGGACGGAATCCGATTGACGGTGCTACCAAGGACCGTTTCGTGTTCATGGATATTCTCATTGATGAGAATATTGAGGATGCGATGGTTGCCTCTACAGGGTTGGATGTTCGTAAGGCTACGAAGTGGACGATGATTGTCCGCCAGTGTCGTAAGAATGTTGCAGACTTTGGTCTGCAAGTGATTGTGTCCCCTAGAGCATCGGAGAATGGTGCGCATCTTTTAGATGCTGGTTTCACATTCCGTGAGGCAATTGACATGACCGTACTGAAGGGTGCGAAGCCTGAACAAGCCGAGAAAATCCTTACGGGTGTGGCTCTTTGAGCCACACTTGTAAAGTCCATTTCATAAACGAACATCAACTGGAGGTTGATTATGTACAGCAAGCGTGAAGATACAAAGCAAGGCTCAATGCGAGTGGTCGTAGACCATTTTGATTCACTTGGCGATTATGTTCGCCATGCGGAATCCAATCCCACAAAGGGTTCATCGGATGCAAAGCGTGACGGTGCTTGGGCAGGTACAGACTCACTAGCGGAAGCATGTGAACTGGCGATTCATGGCTGGGATGAAAAGCGTCCTGATGTAGACAAGTTGTTTGCACAACTTGAAACAGACATTGCTAGTGCAATGGATGAACCGTTTACGACTTACTATGCACATAGTGGGGATAGCGTGGACATGGGACGCTACATGAGTGGTGACCCTGAATGTATGGTGGATTATGTGACGGAGCCACAGGCTCGTATGGGTCGGGTTGTCCGAGTCATAATCAACGGAGCAATGTCCTGCAGTATTTCGGCAGACGATATCGTTCGCCGAGGCGTTGCGGTTGTTGCCCTGTTGGATGTAATCCACAAGTTGGGTGTCGGCGTTGAATTGGCTGTAGAAATGCCTGTCACTAGTGACAACACGAAGTATTCTACGGTTGTGAAATTGCATGATTCATCGGAGATGTTGGATATAAACAACATGATGTATGCGGTTTGTCATCCGTCAATGTTGCGCCGTCTAGCGTTCGGTGCGATTGAGCAGATGCCTACGGAGATGTTTCCTTCGTATCGTCACGGTTATGGTACACCTAGCGAGATGATTCGTAAGGCTGGCTACGATGTGGCGGTTGAGAAATTGCAGGACGGTCATGGTGATTTGGTTCGTGACCCTGTCGCTTGGGTACTTAGTACGGTCAAGGGACTTGACTTAGTTGCCTAAGTGATGTAATGTGGTGTGGCAAGGTAGCGGTTCCCCTCGGCTACCTTGTTACACCCTTGATGTAATATAAAAATAAACTAGCAACCTAGGAGGTTGAAATGTTAGGTAAATGTGCGAAAGTTGTGTTGTTGTGGACAGCGTTTTTTGCTGTTCTGTGGTTGTGTTATGGCATGGTCGGGACTCCGTCTAATGTTATGGCATACATATTTTGCTCTGCAATGTCGGTGGCAACTTTTGTCCCCGCTATGTATGAAACTGTTTTGTTGGTCGGGTTTATGATGCTACAAAATTATCCTGTAGATGATGTTGAAGATTGGGATATTGCAGAGTTGGATGTTCCTGCGTTTGATTATGAATCAAACATGGATGACGGACCATTGTGGGATGTTACGATTGGTGCGAAGGAAGGAATGTTCTTTCACCTGTACCAAGATGATGACCCTGCGTTTGACAACATGTTTATAGGTGAGTTGTGTGAACGACAAGGCAAAAAAATCCACATCTTGGATAGGCAGTATTTCAGTTCACGAAAAATTTGTGTGGATTGGTTCCTAAGCAAAACAGCCGAAATTGATTCATGGGGACCAACTAACACAATAAGTTAGTTGTATCCTCTAGGACGAAACACCATAATGTTACCTCATTATGGTGTCCACAAGTAAATGCTTGTGCTGACGAGTCCAGTATGACCTACACCTTGGAGGTGTGTTATCAAAACATTAACTAGCGGTGCGTTGCTCCCTTGTGGAGTTGGAAATGAAATTGAGCCAGCAATTGTTGGCGATTTGGAATCCATTCAACAGTATGTTGGTGGATGTATTGATGCGGTTCGTACAGAACTAGAGGACGGAACAGTTATTGTGGGCTATTGCCATGATGAGGGTTTGTTGCTCGGTATGGAAACGAATTGGTTTGCTAGTGCGTTGTTCAATCGGCAACTTGCAGGTCCTGTCGTGTTGGTATCAGGCACCAGTCCTACTGGTGAGTATGATGGTGAGAATTATGATTTGCCTGAAAACTATTACGAGTATCTGACAACAAATTTCACGAAGCGTGTTGCAGATACATACAACGAAACGATGATTATGACTGCAGGTTTGGCACTTGCTAGGCGTGTCGGTTTGTTGGATGATGCAGAGATGCTAGTGTTGGATGAGCAGTTGGAACGAGCATCTACAGGTGATGATGCCGATTTCATAAAGCATATGACGGAAATTGCGGAGCGTTGCAATGCGTTTGGTGCGGTCAGGGAAGATGACACTATGGAGGCGATGATTGCTGAAATGGAATGTATGTTGCAGAACGAAGCCGAAAAGGGAGGTAAATAAATGCAAATGCCGATGAACAAGAACGGGGGGAGGACTCTCCCCCCGTTGGTACCTAAGGGTGTTTATAAATGTCCGAAGTGCAACAATGAGATAGAAGTGTTTGTGCGGATGTCAATACCTCCTGCGTGTTTGCAACATTCAGGTGGTCCAACTACGATGGAGGCTAGAAAATAATGAGTGATACACCATATAGTAAGTTTACGATTATAGATAAAACGACAGGTGAAACATTGGCAACTTTACCTACGACTATTCCTATCGGTTCAACGGTAGATGGATTCCAAAGAGCAGGTTACGAAGTGACTTGGACATGGGGAGAAAATAATGAGTAGCACATTACCGCCGACCACTTGGTCGGAAGAAGATACTGTCGCTTGGGAAAGCATGGATACACCTACGAAGCGTGAATTTGTGTTAAGTTCTGCGTTGGGTGCTTTTAGAATGAAACCGTCCGAATGGTTAAACAACAAACAAGGAGAAACGAAATGAAAAAGTCCGAGAAGTGTCCGATATGTTCAGGTCCGATTCCGAACGCTATAGATGAGGGCAAGTATGCTGGTGCGTTGTCACGGGTTGATAACGAAACAGAGATTTGTTCCGAATGTGGTTTTATGGAAGCAATGCAAGGGTTTTTTAAAACCATAGAAAAAATTGAGGTTGCTGTCGCAACTATTCATCCGTTCGTTCGCCGTACAAACATCAAGGAGGCATAAATGTTTATAAAAGCCTTAACACCCGATTGTCCAATGTGTGGTGTCTCTAGCGATGTCATGGTGGATTTTGATATGTATAAAGCATGGTGCAACAAAGAAATACTTGTTCAAGATGCGTTCCCTGATATGTCAAAAGAGGAGCGTGAAGTGTTAATGACAGGCACACACCCTGATTGCTGGACCCTAATGTGGGCTGGCTTTGATGATGACACAGAAGGAGAAATAGATGAGTGAGCATGAGTGGTTGGATGATGTTACACCTATTGGTGTCAGTCAAGATTCGTTGGCGATACAAAACATGTGGATGGGTAAACGCATAGCAGAAACTATGGGCTATGATTTATCTAATCCGCAACATATTTTGTCTTGGTTGGCATCAGTAACAGATTTCCATGACAAATATGTTGAATCTTTAGGTACCTGTGTGCTTGATTATGATTCGCTGCAACCTCTGGTTGCGGACCCGAACATTCTGGTGCATTGGAAAAACATTCGTGAAACGGTCATTAACGCTGTGCGTCAATTCCCTGTCAAATCTATTCTAGATGTTTTAGATAAAATTGATGTCTCGTTAGCAGACTTTATGGTTGCTATGACGACAAACAAATTTGGGCGATATATTTCTCGTGAGCAGTTCATTGCGTTTGAGAATGACATGCTAGAAAAAGGTGCGATTATGAGCAAAATAGTCGTAAAACACGGCATAATTCGCAATCTTGTGATTGCGTTCCGTGACCTTTATGAACCGATGGTAATTCGTTTGCATGGACAAGGTAACGATATGACTTTGATGCGAAAAGAATTTCACGACCTGATTCGTGCTGGCACCAACTCTAAAGAGATTGTTGCCTTCATAAAAGAAAAGTACAATGTGTCTTACACACTTGGTGCAATAAGTAATTACCGTAAAGTTCACGGTCTTAACTGACAGTAATCTACTAGACTGTTACTTAATTGTCCACGCTAAATAATTGGAGGTACTTATGAAAATCAATGAAAAAGAGAAACGCATATATGTGAGACAATCATGGCTAGGTGACATGGCTATCTGTCCTGAACGGGCAAGATTGGGTCATGTCCGACCTGACCTGCGGACAGGGTCGGACGCAACGATAATCGGTACAGCATTGCATGCTGGTATTGAATATGTTTTGCAGTTCCCCGAAGGGCAAACCTTTGAGCAAATGAAAGTTGTTGTCAATCGTGAATACGGACTACTAGAAGCAGGACAGGCGTACAAGAAAACAAACATTGACCAAGAAAAAATTCCTGCCTATTTAGAATCTATGTGCATATCGTTTTATGAAAACATTCTGCCCCATGTGGAGCAAGGCGGTGAAGTAGAAAAATATTTCCAAGCCCCACTCGGCATAGAGATTAACGGTTATGGTGTGTGGTTGGAAGGAACAATGGATTATATAACACCTAGCGGTGTTATATGGGATTGGAAAACTTCTAGCCGTACCTACAACATTAAAGAGAAACAGAAATCTGCGGTCCAACCTACGGTTTATGCTGAAGCAGCCGTCCAACTTGGATTATGCCCTGATTATCCCGTGCAGTTCAAGTATGGTGTGATGGTGCGAACGGAAACACCCAAGCATCAGATTGCGGTTGTTGAGCGAACTCAACAACACGGTTTATGGCTACGACATTTAGTGCGTGGTGCAGTGACATCGGCATTGAAAACAGGTTACGAGGACAATTGGTTTATGAACGATTCGTCCACGCTGTGTTCGCAATCATGGTGTTCGTATTGGGACATCTGTAAAGGTGCATGGTGTGGTGAGCAAGAAGTCGCTTTCGCAGACCAGTCTTTGACTGACTAGTGTATGCTACAATTAATTCCAGTTTACGAACGGCTCGGCTGTAGGCAGTACCTCCAGTACCTTGGTCGGGTCGTTCACAAATGTAATACCAAAACAAACAAGCAGGAGGCTTGACATGAGTACCGTAAGCAAAGACCAATCCATAATCACACAGGTTGCAGCAAAAATTGCTGCAGACCTGACACCGAAAACCGATGACCTGATGGCGAACATTGCCAATTGGAACATTGCGTTTGAAGCAACAACCGAAGCACTACTGACCGTTCATGGCATGACCAAGAGTGAGCCTGCAGTAACAACGGAACGAATCCTAGAAGCCTTTCAGGGTTCCACAGTTGTGACTACAACACCTGAAATGTATGTTGAAGCAACGCAACCAGCGTTTGCATCGGCACCAGCACCAGCAGGTGGCTTTCAGGTTCGCATCAAAGGTCAGCAACACGGACCGATTCCAGCATGGCTACACAAAGAGTGCGCCGCTAAAGGCGTAGCAGAAGTGTGGGACAACCGTGACGGACTATCCGCAAACCCTAAGCGTCCTTGGTTCAAGGCTGTTGAGGGTGGCGCAGGATTTTGGGAACCACGAGCGAAGCGATAGCACGCTGTGGCTCCCGATTATGAGGAGCGTTGGGCAAAACTCGGACGGGGCGAAAATATCGCTCCGTCCGATTTGTCTATAACGCCAAAGTTTTCTTACTACGAACCGTTGGTTCGGGCTGCCGATGATTATGTTCATTGGGCGCAAACACCCAACGAACGCATCTATCTAGGTTTTGAGAACATAGATTCCGAAATGCGTGGCATCGCACCAGCAGAACTATGTATCATCAATGGCTACTCACATAGCGGTAAAACATTGGCGTTGCTACAAATTTTGGTAGCGAACCGTGATAAGCGTGTCGTATATTTCTGTCCCGATGAACCCCGAACACTGACGCTAATCAAGTTAGCGTGTGTTATGCACGGTGTGGATTCCAAACAGTTGGAACAACAAATTTCTTCCAATGACCGTTCCGCTATATCGTTGTTGAAAGAAACTGCGACAGAACATTTCCCGAACCTAGCCGTGTTTGACCAAACAGTGTCAATGCTTGACATGGAGCGTGCATTGGCAGAAGTGTCCGATGCTATGGGTGACCCACAACTTATCGTTGTGGACTATTTGGATTTGATTACAGGTGGCGGTGAAGATGTCCCGTCCAAAGCGAACGCCATAAAAGCGTTCGGTAAACGCCATAATAAACCGCTATTGGTGTTGCATCAATCTAGCCGTACATCAGGTGCCGATGGCAAAAAACAAACCATCAGTTCTGGTGCTTACGGTGGCGAGCAACAAGCAACACACATCATAGGTGTACGGCGCAAACGCTTTGAGATAGAAGCACACATCCGTGACCTGCAAGACAAGTTGGAGCGTGCGACCAACACAGAAAAGATTATGGACCGCATAGAACAACTGCAATACGACTTGCGTATCCACATGGATACCCTGACACTGAACTTGGTCAAATGCAAGCGTCCTGCATCAAACCTACTTGATGACATGGATTTCACTATTGAATATGGGACAGGTCGGTTACACAAACTGGACAGCAATGTGTTACCTTGGCGTGACTCACACCCAATCGTAGATAGCGAACAACTTGTCATAGCGGACAGTCTGGAGGACTGGTGATACCCGATTATTTGTTACTTGATTATAAAACTTTGTTTCGTGGACGCACAGATGTGTACGGACACAACGAAGGACGATGCGTTAAAGAACCTTTAACAGACGCAGTTTTGGAAGCACACTTAGAGGGCAAAGCACCAATGGGTGTTTACCCAATGGTGCCAAGAAACGGTGAACATTATGTTGTATGGGGATGCTCCGACTTTGACACAGCCGATGCCCTAGACAACGCAATCAAACTGTATGACACCTTAGAAGTGGTTGGTATCAAGTCTTGGATTGAACGCTCACGGTCCAAAGGTTACCATGTGTGGGTATTTGCCGAGACACCTGTCCACGCTAAAGATATGCGCAACATGTTTCTTGCAGCCCACGCCGTAGCAGAAGTGCCAGCGTTAGAAGTCAATCCGAAACAACCGACCCTTGGGGTCGGTCAGTACGGCAATTATGTTCGCTTACCGTACCCTGATGTTCACGACAACTACACAGATAAGCAACGCTTTCTGTACCGCCAAAACATTGAAGCAGGCAATCATGGTGAATCCAAAGTTCTGTTCATAGATTTCTGTCGCAAAGCAATGGCGCAACGCACACCAGCAATGCTCATTGAATCCATTGCGGGAATGTATAAAGAACATAAACCTAAAGTTATTAATACCGATTACCTGTATGACGCAACATTGAGCGAAGCGATGCAAACTCTTAGCCCGTTAGGCAAGGTCATTTGGCGTGACGGACCCTTAGAAGGCAATGACCGTTCTCGCACTCTGACCAAACTTGGTCACGAGTGCGTCCGTAGCGGATTAAATCCCAGCCAAACTAAAACAATTATAAAAACTGCTGACATTCGTTGGGGCAAATATCATTTACGAACCAATGGCGAGGACGAAATAGACAAACTAGTAGTGAGGGTACATTCGTGATAGTACAAATTCGGTGCAGACAATGTGCGGTAACAATCACATATGACCCAACACAACTTGTGTCATGCAACTGTGACCCTGATGCGACATCATGGGTTGCTATAGACAAGACCGCAAAACTTATAAAGATGTCAGGTTCCAACATAGAAATATTGGAAGAAAAATGACAACAATAATCGCCTACCAAGGAGAAGGATACTCACTATTATGTTCAGATTCACGCATTTCATCTATGGATTCATCAGGGCTTGTATCACAGATTTCCACAACAGGTGGAGCCAAAATTGCTACCAACGGAAAATATTTGTTGGGCGCAGCAGGAGACATGCGAGCCATAAACATCCTTCATCACGCCTTTACGCCACCCACCCCTCCTACGGGAATCAAAGGACTAGATAAATTTATTACAGTTTCGTTTATACCTGAGTTACGAAAATGTTTTGACGCACAAGGGTATTCGCTACCTGAACGAGACTCATCCGAACACATAGCGGAACAGGGTTCAACTATACTTGTAAGTGTGAACGGCGTAATCTATGTTATTGACGGTGATTACAGTTGGGCATCGGACACAAATCGTTTATACGCTTTGGGTACGGGCGCACAGTATGCGCTTGGTGCATTACAAATTCTGGCAGGAACCAAAAAGTTACAGCCGTTACAAGCAAAATCTATTACATTAAAAGCAATCAATGTTGCCTCTAGGTTTGACCCTCATACTGGTTCTCCTTTTCATACATTCATTCAACAAACAAAGTAGGACCAATGGCAATTGAACGCAAACCAACAAAAAAAGTTAAACCAGTTTTGGGGATACCGCAAGCATCAGCCATCAAAATTACCAAAGCAGATGGAACTGTCACCATAAAGAAGGTGAGCAGGAAACAGGTTATAAACACCATCAAAAAAGGTGAACGAAACAAAAGCAAAATGGCTGACACTGGTCACAGCATTTATATTGAAACCAAACCGATACCTAAAGGCAGACCACGCCTTGGACGGCGTGGGCGAGTGTTCACACCTGAATCAACTTTAGTTGCTGAAGCCGTCATAGCCGAAGCATGGGACGGACCCAAATATGAGGGACTAGTTAAACTGGACTGCTGGTTCACGCCAACAGGCATAGAAGTCTCTGTAACCCCTCTAGGAGCCTCTGAGACAGCCTCAAAACTACGAGGTGACCTAGACAACTATGTGAAACTATTAATGGACGGTTTAAACGGTGTTGCATGGCTAGATGATAAACAGGTACATATCATTAACGCAGGCAAAAAGTGACCAAAAATCAGTCAGATTACGACATTCCTGCACGGAAATATGATTTCCAAACAGACCTAAAGTTTGGGCATAAAGGAGAAAAACTCGTCACCGAGTTTTTGGATGCATTATCTGACGGAGACTTTGAAGTAAAAACAGACCGATACCGCAACGGACGAATGGTTCTAGAAATGGAACATAATCCACGCAAACAACAAAACCCAGACGGAACAGCACTCTGGAAACCATCTGGTCTAGCAATTACAAAAGCCAAATGGTGGGTTTATGTTTACACCCTAGATGGGTCCTTCGTAATCATCTCAGTCCCCCGAATCAAACGCTATTTAAAAATCAACAAGGAACGATTCAACAAAAAGAAACTACACGATTTTGCACGGACATCAAGCAACCCGTCAAAAGGATATTTACTGCAACCCGAAGATGTTATGGACATGATGATAAACACGGAATACGATGAAGTACGAACCAATATCACACCATAACAACACAGAAATAGCATGGCTAATGATGCCGTTCGGTGTCAAACACGAAGATACAAACTGGGAACTAATAGACATCGTGCAGTCTACAATGTCCACGCTAAGTAAATCAGACCAAGATGCGCTATCAGGAATCTTTTATGAACGGAAAACATATCAAGAACTAGCCAGCGACATTGGCATAAAAGCCAAGTCGCACGCATGGCGCAAAGTAAACTCGGCAACACAAAACCTGAAAAAAGCGTTGCTAAAAAACCAAGATTTTATTGACATGATGGGCGAAAAATACGAACTATGAAACACAAAAAACTAAACATCACTAGCCTAAAAGATTACTTGGAACTTTTAGAAACAGAACTAGAAATCGCAGGCGCACCCATGACATATATACGCAAAGTGCATGACATTGAAGCATCAATAAAATGGTTAAAGAAACATGCACCACAATTTGGATGATGATGACTTTAATCCTGACGACATGTCAGAATTAGAAGGCATATTCACAAACATGATAGCCGATAACGAAACAGGTTTCGTTATGGAATTTATAATCAGCCGCCTAGCAGCCAAAGAACTAGTGAACGAATGGATTAAAGCATGCTATGGCGATGCCAAAAGTCTAAATATTTCGTTGCATGAGTACGCCAAAATCATTGCCGAGATTGAGCGTGCGCTAATAGAAGGAATTTAAGGTGTTAAACCTTGTGGGTTTTTAGCAACATAATCTAAAAATGTTTTCAAATCTTTTTGAGACAATATTTTTCCGCTATTAACCAAATCTTGGAACATTGTTGCAATATCAAACTGTCGTGCAACCGCTTCCGATTCTTGCTGTTGAGGACCGACATAACGAACTGGAATACCAAACCAGTTAGCAATGTTACCCAACTGGCGTTCCGAATACGATGACTTACCACCAGTCACACCACCAGTAACACGGTTCATTTGTGCAAGCACAGGCATAGCGTTCTGGAACGCATATGCCACTCGTGGGTCCAAAATAGTTTCACCCTTGGCATTAGTTTTAACCCAAGCGTCACCACCCATAACTTTTGCAAGCGGAGCCAACAATGCTTTATCCAAACCTTTAGCACCCTCAGTGGTTTGTTTCAACGGTTGGAACGGTCCAACATCAATACCTAACTGTTTGCCAGCAATAAACTCCAAAGGAACTTTTACAATCGGGTTCAACTGACCAACCAAACCTTGTGGTGAAGCAATCTGTCGTAACTGTTGGTCCAACCTTGTAATAGGCAGGTCTGGAGTTACAACCCATTGACCGCCCTCACCATTAGGACCACCCAAAGCAATAGGATTCCAGTCGGCAATCCACTTTGGCATTATGATGTCGTTGCCAACAGGGGACATTTTTTGTATTTTATCTGTAACTGTATACGCTGCAGGGTTAGCCCATTGGTTGACAATCTGCAATGGAACATTGCGGCTTGTCCAAATCCAAAACGGAACCAACTTCTTTGCGGCTTCGTCAAGCGGGGACAAATCGCTATAATCAAAATGGTATGTAACAATGCGAGAAACTGTTTGGTCAAAAGTTTTTCCTTTACGCAAACTATCTAACGCCATAGGCATACGCACAGCACGCTCAATAAACTCATTTTTCTTTTGAAAAAATCTTGTGTACGGATTATTCGTAAACTTTTGTCCCAATGTTTGACCAAACCTTAAACCACCAAAATCATCTGCGATACCACGACCAGATGTTTCTGTTGCTTTCCAAGCAGTTTCATAAAGTTCACGCTCAGGACCTTTTTTGGCAAGAAATTCTTCCCAACCAGCATGTTGCCACCAATGCTCGGCATCTCTTGAACCAATACCAATAGCCCGTGCAGCCTCAAAACCATCCGTAACATTTGCTAAATCCACCCCATTCATAGCGTTCATCCAAGTAGCAGACAAACCATTACGGGTAACAAAACCTATAGTTGATGTAGCAAAAACTTTAAAAAAGTTTGAAGTCTGTTTATAAACTTCATAAATATATTTTTGACCAAAAGAAGTTTTCAAACGATTAAGATTTGGTTTCCAATGTGCCAATAATTCCTCAGGCATTTGCACACCCAAACCAGAAATTTCTTCCCAACCCTTTTCAGTTGTTTCAATCATCCGACCCAACCAACCACTCTTAGCATCCTTCAAAGCCATCTCAACAGCAGGCAACGCAACACCTTCCAATCGTGCCAACTGTGCCTCATCAGCATGCAACATAGTTGTAACACGCTCATAAGCAGATTTAATAGCAGGGTCTTGAATACCACCCATGCTAGATAATGTTCGGTCAACCTTGCGAACCCAAGTGCTAGTTTCACCAGCAGTAGCACCCGACTTAGGAACAGAACTCATCAACATACGCATATCTTGAATATCTTTTTGCAAAGCAATACCAGTTGTATTAGACCAAGTTTTTAAAACTTTTGCATCATCCATCAACATAGCAATACGCTCTTTATAATTAGTTACCGCAGCAGGACCAGCACCACCTCTTGTTCCAGTTCGTGGAACACCCTGAGCAGCATAAATAGCATCAATCTTTTTGTCCAACTGAACATAAGCATTTTCAAGTTTCTTTTGTTTAGCCACCAATGTTGTTTGAGCCTGCTCACGAGTAATCGTTTGCTTCACACCATTCAGTTCAATGTCCACGCTATTTGTGAGCATCAACTGTTCACGGGCTTTCTCCGCACGAGTAGCACGGGCGTTCTGCGCCCGTGTTAAACCACCCTTTTGACCTGCAAGTTGCTTAATGTTCTGTCGTGCCTCAGCAGAAGTAATTTGGGCGTTCTCCAAATTAATAATTTCTTCTTCCTTCATGCTTTTAGCCATACTTGCATCCAAAGACGCTTGCTCATGCGCCCCAGAACGAATATCAGAAATAAACTTGTTATCAACAACCTGTTGAACACGAGCAGAAGGATTAGTAGTAGGACGGCGGTCACCACTAGGAATCGTAAACTCATTAGGCATCAACACAGCCCACTCACCCTCTAAACCATCAACTCCCTCATCAATCCAGCGTTGCGGAACCAACAAACCTGCTTCACCAAGTTGCATGTTGTTTTGTGCATAATGCCCTAAAGCACCATCCATAATTTCACGAGCAAAAACATCTATTTCTTCAGAAGTTTGGTCCAAAGTTTGACCAAACAAACGCAACATATCATCAACATCAGTAAAAGCATTAAGAATCGCATCTTCACCCATTTCATATCCAGCAGTTACACCATGATTATGAACCACACGAACCAACTCTGCAACCTCAGGCATGGTTTGGTCCAACACTGCAAACGGACCCATGTTTCCAGTTGCATCCAAATGTTGTGCAGCCTGACGCATCTGATTTGCTTCTTCCAAAATGCCACGCTGCTCCAACGAATCAGCAATACCAGCGATAATACCATCATGTCTGAACAGACCACTAAACGCAGGACCATCACGCAAGTCAATAACATTACTTGGACCCATCTCTGTACGAGTACTAGTAGGTGCGTGCATAGCAACACTAGAAGGACTAGTGTCAAAAGAGCCATCAATAGGTTTTGTACGGAAAATTTTGAAGTCACCAGCCTCAGGAGGCAATGGAATCAAATCTTCTGCAGCACCATAAATAAGTCCGTCCGAAGCATAAGTTGCATCGGCACGGACCTCAGACAACATAGTAAAAGCAGTTTCTTGTGCTTCCAAATCATAAAACTCTGATTCAAGATTAGCACGGACAGCATCGTACTCTGCACCAACAGGAGTTGAGTCAATCACATTGCGCAACTCTTTCATCTGTGCATTAATAGACCTGATTTCTCGTGCAGCAGGAATACCACGACCATTCATAATCTTTTCAGCCAACCACTCAGGCGACTTCAAATCCAACAACTTAGGATTATGATTAGGGTACATCTGGGTATAAATAGTACGCAACTCTTGCACTGCTGCATAACGGTCAGGATTATCTAATGCAGCACGCAGATTGGTTACTTCATCCAACAAAACGGAATGAAGTGTAGAAAACTCTCCACGAGCCGTAGCAGTCATTGTCCCAGCAACACGGTTTGCATCAGTAAGTTTGAATAACAGTTCATCCAACTTACGATTCAAGGTAGTAATTTCTGCAGTAGTCAAAGCCTTCTTCTTGTACTCGCCGCTTAAAAAACGGCGAGCAGAATCAGTAGATGACTTAACATAATCTTTTGTCAACTGTTTATTGACATCAATACGGTTACGCAACTTGGATTGAATTTTAGAAACATAACTATATGCTTCTTCAAGTTTTGTTACCAGACCAGCATCTGGGATGGTAACTTTAATTAAAGGTTTAATAAAATCGGAACCATAATCCATTGCACGGCGTGCAAACGCTGTGCGACCAGAAGCCTTAGCCATAGAATAGGAATACGATTCTGCAATAGAAGTAAACTCTGTTTCAAACCAATTAAAACCAAGTTTCTGCATAGAAATCTTGTTTAAACCTTCAATAGTAGCCATCTCAGCGGTTTCCAAAGGTACACCCAAAAACTCTGACACAATACGCTCACCAGTATCAGGATTGATTTGTGGCGCACGCAACTTACGGAACATCATCGGACCAGTGGGGTCCTTGATATCCTTCAACGACAAGTCTGCTGTTTTAAACAATTCGGCTTTTTGTGCTACTGCACCAGCCTCTGAACGCATCCAAGTTTTTGCCTCAGGAGCCATCTTGTGAAAAATATAATCTTCAATATATCCAATATCACGAGTGTTAACACCATAGTCTTGACCAAATTTAGTTATCTTTTGATTAACTGCATCACGAACATTATTTTGCCAAACCTTGGTATCTCTAGCCAACTGTTTTAATTCTTCGCTAATTGGTTGCAAAACCAAATCAGTCTCTGACATTTCAATATACCGATAAAGATTATGTGCAGCAGTATCACGAACCGCAGCACCACCCAAACCCTTAACTCTATTGCGTACACCAATACCAATAAGTTCTCGTTGTCGTTTAATCAAAGGAATCAAATCTTGATTAAATTTGTTTGCAGCAGTAGCCAATTCACCTTTCGCAAAACGGTCTGCAGAGTATTTTAAAATATTTTTTTGAATAGTTTCAATAGGCAAATCTAATCCACGACCTGCACCAACTTCACGCAAACCACGCAAACTTTTAGGTGTAATAACATCACCAGCAGCAGCAAGACCCATCAAACCCTTGCGTGCATTAGTTGAATAAATAACATCACCCAACGCTGCTCTTGCACGACCAAAAGTGTTTGCAAAACCAACTTCTAAACCTGATGTATGTGGAAGAATTACTCCTGCGTAACGCAAACCAAGTTGAATACCCTCACCCTCACGAACTGCCTTTGGTATACCAGCAGCACCAAAACGCAAAATCTTGTCAGCAACACCTGCCTCAGCCAAAACAGGATACTTCATAATCATAGATTCAGTAGTTAAATCAGCCATCAATGAGGCTCTACCGCTAAATCCCATATTGGCATGTGCGCCAACACCAGTACGAGTCATAGGGTCTGTAGCAATTGCTAAACCAATGTTTGTTCCCTTGTCCAACCAATCAATACCAGTTGAAATAAAGTTATGTTCAGGGTCGGTACCAAACAAACTATATTGTTTGTCCATAATATGATGACCAAATTCATTAAAACTAAAACGGTTTTCATCTAACCATTTTTGTTGCTGTTTCAAATCATTAATATGGCTTTTAGAAATACCAATAGCCTGCTCAGCGGCAATTAAAGGACCCCAAGTTTTTTGTGCAACAATCTTTACAGTACCTTCTGAGGCAGCATAAATAAAACGATTATAATAACCTAAACCCTCAGTAACCTGTTTAAGAACAGGAATTTCTGCAGCCTTACCAGCAACATTAAGTAAAGCACCACCAACACCTTTGATAGCACCCATAATTCCACCGCCACCGTTATCTGGCGCACCAGAACCCTGACGAGTAATTTTTAGTAAATCATTTACACGATTCAACTTTTGTCCATCGCTAAGAAGTGGGTCTTTCATAATCTTGCTGATACCAGCAGATTCAGCAGCCTTCAACTCATCAGCATTAGGAGTAGGAGGTTTCGTTGCCGAAGGCAACTTAACCACCGAAGAAACAGAAGGCATAATAGGCGTGGACATCGGCTTCTTATTCAATAAAGCCTTATCTGACCCTGTTACAACATTGCCAATAGTTTTTCCTAATGGTTTAGTAACTACTGGAGGCACGACAGCAGGTGGCACTTTGTTTAAAAGTGCCTTGTCTAACGCCCAAGGAGTTTTTTTAATAACCATTATTTAGTCAAAAATCCTTGACCAAAACCACCAAAACCTGCTAAGGCTTCTTCAAGTTTCTTTCGTTGTTCAGGTGTCAAACCATCAACAGTACCTGCAACAGGTGTAGCATCGTATGTTGGCATACTAGGTGTTGTAGGTGTTGCTACTGGTTGAGGATACTTTGTTTCACCTTCAACTTTTTTAGCCTGAGCATCAGCCAAAGCCTGCTGAAAAGTATTCATAATATCACCCTCAGCATTAGTACGATTAGTATTCAAAGAAGCCAAAGCATCAGCAAACTTGGTATTAATACCAGACTGCAACCTAGGATTTTCTAATGCCAAATAATCTCTGCCAGATTTAGCAGCACCCATACCAGCATTTCTTAAAGCATCCACATAGTTAGTCTGTGCGTTCCCATACTGCGTATTGGACCTAGAAATTAACTGTTTCATAAAGTCATTTACAGACGCATCAGCAGCCGATTGGGCTGCAACCTGACCTGTATCAGCACCCTGAGACTGCAAAGCAGTCATCAAAGCATTTTGTTGCTGCGGCATACTAATTAAAGGAACATCTGTATATGCACTAGGAGTAATCAAATTAGATAAAAAGTTTTGTTCAGAAGCATTAATGTCTGTGCCAGCCTGACCCAAAACTTGTTGCAAATAATTTAACTGGTCCTGTTTTTGTGTACCCAAAGCAGCAACCTGAGGGTCATAAAGGTCAGCCAAACGCTTCATAGCATCAGTTTTAGCAGTACCAGCAGAAGTTTCATAACCACTAATAGATTTCATAATTGCATCATAAGCAGCCTTATTATCAGCAGCATCTTGTGCAGCCTTTGCTGAAGCAGTATCAGCCTTAATGGTGTCGGCTTGTTGAGTAGCCTGAATTTTCATGTACTCATCACGCAACTTGGAACGATTAGCAGGCGTGTCAGGCAAACCTGCCGCACGCAACTGTTGATTAATATAATCATTTATAGGAGTCTTAGCCATGTTTGTACTTCCTTTTCCACCACCACCTTGTGGTGGACTGTTACTGTTATCTATAGCATTAGGAATACCATCACCATCAGAGTCCTGTTTGCCCCATTTGGTTCTGGCTTTTTGTTCATTGGCTAATGCAAGTTTTCTTGCCTCACCCTCAGCAAGAGCATTTTTTTGAAAATTACGGGCAATATCCATTTGCGCCTGAGTCAAAGGACCAGTATTACCGACAATAGCCTGCTGTGCAGGAGTTAACACCGCAGGGTTTTGTGACTTACCAAGATTAATACCTTTAGGGTTACTTGTAACTTGACCAATGATTGCTTTAATTTCTTCTGGAGAGTAACCACCAGAACCACCAGTTGAAGCAGGAGTAGTTGTTGTAGTGGAACTACTAGTTTCCCGAACCAGACGACCATTTTTATAAACAATAGCCATAATTAATACCCCTGTAACTGACGCAAAGCCGTAGCAGTATCAACAATTCTTTGATTCTTAGCCAAAGCCAAATCATTAATATATTGTTCCAACTCAGATTGTGATGCTGCTTCGTCCATGCTAATAGAATTTAACTGGTCTTGAAGATTAGTGGTTTCTGCACCTAAATTGCGTTGCAAATCTGTTGCATAGTTTTCTAAACCTTTACGCTGAATACCAGAAGTAACACTAGGACCAGCAACACCACGCCTGCCATAAGTAGCCATTTTAGGTGCAAAACCCTCAGCATACTGTCTAGTGATGTCAGAGATTTTGCGTGAGCCACGCTGTTGACCTAATGCAGCAGCCTGTTGATTAGCAATAGAACGATTCTTCCTGCGAAGAATCGCTTGTGCTTCACTCAAACCATAATTACCAGAAACAGCATCTAACATGCTCATTTAATACCTCGTCTGTTCTTTAAACTTATTAGCAGGTTTATCTTTCAAACCATCAATTTCAAGTTGCAACCGTTCCAATTCACCACGCAGAGAAGAAAAGATGCTTTGTAAAGCATCCTTATCGGTACCACTAAGCGTGGACAAGAAAGGTGAGTTCCAAGCCATTAGCCGAAAATCTGTGAACCCAAAACAGTTTGGTCGCTAGAAGATGCCGAAGCAATCACATCATTAGTGATACTGGTAACTGCTGCAGTAGCAATTTGCGAATACGCAATTGCGCCAGAATCAATGTTTGTCCCAGCAGCAATACCTTCAGTAAAAGTTTTTACTGCGTTAAAGTTTGCGTTAACTTCTGTTGCAACGGCAGCAGTGCCGTTGGTAAAAGTATTAGGAATTGTTAGTGTAGCCATAATTAACCTTTGACTTTCCGTGCCTGATATTTATATCCGATACTGTTGATACCCCATTTTTGTCCAGTTGGACCATTAAATTCAAGTTGAATACTTTTTGCTAAACCCAAATTTGAACCAGTCAAAATAGTACTAGAAATAGCACCAGCAGACCAATTTTCACCCCATAAACCAGAACCCCAAATAAGTCCAGTAACAGGAGGTGATTGTGTCAAATTAAACACACGCCGTTCATTACCAACACTTTCATCAAAGTTATGGTAAACATTCACCACAATAGTTTGTGCAGAAGAAACTTCTTTAACAACAACATCAGGTCTGCGAAACATTTTCTTTTGCATATATGAACCGCCATCAAACCAGCGTGTCCGATAATAACTAGAAAAACCTGTATCAGTACCAGTAATATTATCATACTCGTCACCATACATATCAACTTTAATAACATAAGATTCAGTTGGATGAATCATCAATTTATAATCGTTATTACTGGAATCAGTCCAATCACAACCAGAAATCAAACCCTTGCTATCGGCACTAGAAAAAATTGTGTAAACACCATCACGAATAGATGGGTCCAAAACAAAATTTACTGTAGGACTAGAAACTGTAGTAGAAGTAGAATACGGTTCAGATAACCAAACTCGTTTACCAACCCAAGACAAACTTATAGACTCATGGTCATTGCCGTTAACATATCCAAGGTCAAAAACTGACCGAATATTAACAAACATGTCCTTGATGGTGGAACCATTGTAAAAATAGGTTCCATCATTATGAACATAAAAATATACTCCAGCATCAGCAACAGCCACACTACGAGCAGACTGAACACCCAAACGGTTAGTTAACTCAACAACCTGAAAAGTATCAGTATCATAACCAGTCAAAACATATATAGCGTTTTCTTTAAAAATCATTAATTGACCAGAAACATTAGCCAAACCTTTAATACCAGAACCACCAGCGTTAACTTCAACATAGTTTGATGCGTTCCAGTTCTCAGGAGAGTTTTCCAAAGACCAATACACACGGTTCGGATAATTAACAGAATCAAAAGTAACATCAGCCGCAAACATTTTGTTTGCGTGAACAGCCAAATGTTTAGCCTTCAACAAAGTATGCACACTACCATCAGGAGTAGTAGTCAACCAGTTAGTTGAATTAACAGCAGTTAATGCTGTTGCATAAGTGTCACCAGTTTCCCAACGATACACAGAAGCAGAATCAGATAAATACAGTTTATTACCCCAAGCAACATGAGCCATGCCATCAGTATTAGTGGCAACGACATCATTACCAGACGAATACTGCAACTTAGAAAAATTACCACCCGAAGATTTATAAACACGAGTAGCAGTAAATAACATAACATAACTAGTAACACCATAAAACGGATACAACGCCTTAGGTGACCAAGTACCAGATACAGCAGTAGTGTTCAACTGTCGTTGTCCACCACGAGAAAACACTCCACCTCGTGGGTCAATTTCAACATTCAACATTTTAGGAGACTCATAATTAGCCAACTGAAACTGGTCGGCACGAAAGTTTATGCCACCAGTAAAATCAGAAATCTCAACAATGTTCAAACCAGCCATTAATACTGGCTCCAATCAAAGTTCCGTCCCAAAGTAGCAGTCCAACCCTTATAAGTTGGACGACCCTTAGTACGACCAGCAGACAAAACAGTGTAAGCATGACTAGTGGGTTTAACAATACTGTTGCGTGCCAAAGTAACACCCTCATCAAAAGACCGTTTATAAACATCAGCCATAGCCGAATCTTCCAACCCCTGATAAATACGAGAACAAGCATAATAAACTAAAGCAAAATGCAAATTAGGACTAGCATCAACCGCACCACCAGAAGTAGCCCAATCAATAGGCTCACGATAACCACGAGCCGTCAAAGTCCGAACATTATCAGGCTTAGGAAACAAATGAATCTTCCCCTGCCACACAGCATAAAACAAAGGGTCACCCTTCGTATCATAAGTACCTAAATAGGTTTCCTCAGCCGTATCATAACCAACCATTTCTAAACGCTTACCAATACCATTAGCATCAGTAATAGAAACAACACTAGAAATAGGGTCAGCCGTAAAATCTGCTATCGTATAAGCCCTTTGGTTAGCAACCGTACTAAAAGTAAACGAAGTTTCTAAAAAAGTCCAACGATTCTCTAAATCCAAAATACGGTAATAGCCGTCACGAATATACAAATTTAACAAAGAATCAGACAGGTCCTCGGCATCAAGGTCAGTTATATCTCGGACCGTGCTACGCAAAGTAGCGGCGGTCATCGTTTGGTAAGCCATTATGACTCCTTGGGGGCAGTGGGTTTAGCAGTTTTGCGTGAATGACCAACGCACAGTTCTTGTCCACGGACCCGATTGGCTCCACAGGTATCATCATTGCCCGTACATTTGTCGCCACGACCAATGTACGGTCCACTAGCAGACGCAGGTTTAGAACCCGACACTGCACCAGCAGGACGGTTACCATAAACAGGTACACCATATAAGGAATGGGCGGGGACAGAGTTTTTAATCATCACTCATACGGGAATTGTTCCCCAAAACAGTTATTTGCCTTGCATGCCCATCAACATTTTGATTATAGAAAGCATTTCTTTGGTTGCAACCGAACCATCTTTGGCAGCACCTTTAATCTTTTTTGCAATACCACCACCACCCAAAGGGGCAACAGAAAACAAAATATTAGCCATATTGCCCAACTGTTGTTGAGTTGTTTGTTTTTGGTCACCTAATTTAAATGCAGAATCTGCACCAAACCATTGACCCACACCAGTATTAGCAAGACCTTCTACGCCTTTACCAACTTTGGCTGCACCAGCAATAGTAGTAGGGCTAAGACCACCAAGCCATTGACCTGCGCCTGTTTGTCTTTCTAAAGCATTGGGCATAGGAATATTTGCTCCTTCTTGCCAAATACCTCTAGCCTTATCACCTACAATTTGAGAATCAATAAACTTTAAAATATCACCAATATCAAAATTTGGTTTACCCAATTTTGGTTTTTTTACAGCCATAAAAACCTATTTTTTCTTAATGTCTTTACGAACTCTTTTTTTTGCATTAGCCCGTGCCGCTTGACGGCGTTCCATAGCAGTTTTAGAATTTTTGCCACCAGCCTGCTTATAAGCAACCTTACGCTCTTTTGCTGCTGCAGCATCCGACAACGCTTTAGCAGGATTCTTCTCTTGTCTAGCACCCATAGCCTTAGCACGCTTCTCAATGCCTCGTGACCGTGCTGCACCTGCTGCACGCTCACCAACAGTTTTACCTGTCTTAGCAGCCTCATCGGCATAACCTTTAGCACCACCAAGTTTAGACCACCTAAGAATCATTTCTTCTTTACCAGCCTTAGCCGTCATAGGGTCTATAGCACGAAACCCACGCTTAGCAATACGCTCAGCAGCCGAAGGCTTCTTAGCAACTTTGCCAAGACCCTTCATACCTGATTCCTCTAACGCCTTAGCAATAGCCTTAGCGATGTCATCAATGCCACGCTTTTTCATGGACGCATACCACCCTTATAGCCTTTATAAATACCTTTGGAACCGAAACGCTTCTCATGTTCTACGGCTTGCCGTGCAACATTACTTGTAGCCTTGGCTGCTTTAACAACACTTTTGCCAAGTCCTCGTTGATGTTTGTAAATGTCTTTAGCAACTTTGACACCAACTTTGATAATGTCATCAATGCCGTTGGTCATTTGAATAGCAGGTTTTTTAGCAGCCATAATTTTTCTCCTAGATTTATAAACCTTATTATAGAAATGGGTGGGGATTTCTGTCCCCACCCATAACCATTTCGTTCCGTGCGGGGAACTAATTACTTACGGTAAATAGATACCGTGTCTGCTGCAGTGAACACACCAACAAAAGTTGCTGATGATGCTGCCGCAACAGTTGCCATACCTGCAACACCCAAAAGTGTTACACCAGAAGCACCTGCAGTCAAAGTGATTGCATATGTTGCTGCTGCGGCATTGACAACAGTGAACTCAAACGAGGTCCCTACTGCTTCATCGGTAAAGCCTGCACCCAACTGTGCGCCTGTTGGCGTAGTCAATGTGCGTGCTGCTGTTGGGGTCATCGTGTAAACCACACGACCTGCACCAGCAAGTTGTGCTGCTGTTTGAACGGTTGCAGCATCGGTAGCGGCAACAACAGTTACCTTCTCACGACCTGCAGCCCATGTTTCTAGACGCTTGCGTGTTACCGCACCATCTGTATCATTTGCTAATAGTGGCATAATATTTCTCCTATATTTTTCTAGTAGTTAACTTAGGCTGTCTTAGCGGTCAGTTTGCCTTGCTTGGCACGGTTACGGACCGTAAGGTTACCATAACACATGATGAGGGCATAGCGTGCATCCAAATCTTCTGGACGAACAAATGCGGTCTGGTCAAACCACTTAGAAGTGTGACCAACCAAGGTTAGGTACTTGCTGTTCAAGAAGTAGAATGTTCCTGCTGTGCAACCAGTGTCATACATTACAGGAGCAGCCTTAAACAACAAGTTCTGGAAACCAGCATCTGCAGTCTTAGTGTCCGTGTAACGGAGGTTCGGTTGAAGCAATGCTTCATACTTCTCAAACAGGGTTTGAGTTGTCAACAAGGTATCTGGGTGGTCATTACCAACCGAAACGCTGTTGTATGCTGTTGACATTTGTGCAAGCGTCAAAGCAGTTGCAGTGTTTTCCTCATACGACTTCCACCATGTGTAAGTGCTGGAGTCAATGTTTCCAACAGTGTTACCTGATTCAACCAAGTTACCAAGACCGTTCCAGTTCTTGGACGAGTTGCCAGTACCATCACCGAAGAACATCGTGTTGAAACCTTCACGCATTGATTCCTCAGCCTGCATGATTTTGGCTTCCAACAAGTTGATGATTTCTTGCTCACCATTGTTTTTGGCTTCTTCAATACCAGAAATTGAGATGGATGAAGCATACTGCTTCCATTCATATTCTGCAGCCGAAATACCTTGCTGTGGAGCAAGGCTAATTGTGTCATAACCAGAGTATGAACCAACAGTGTCGTTCAAACCGTAAATGAGTGGTTCAACAATTTTTGTTCCGCCATTCAACATGCGGATACGACCCTTCTCCATCAAGGAGTAGGTTAACGGACGAGCCGAAAAAATGTTGTCTGTGAGTTGGTCACGATAGTTTGCCAGCGTTGTGCTGAGCAAGTTATCAAAGTTGCTATTTGCTGCCATGATATTTTCCTTTAAAGTTTAGAGTTGAGTTAATTTGCGCCCATAGAGCGTTTGGCTGCTTCCCAAGCAGCACTCACGCTTGTGATAGGTTCAAAAGATTCGCTAGTAGTGTTAGTTGTAGCGGACGAACCACCAGAAATAACACTTGCTTGCCGTTTCGCTGCAACAACATTGTTTGCACCCTGTTGCTGCTTCTCAGCGGCTTTCCTTGCCAATTCTTCTTTTGCCATCATTTTATCAAACGCAATCTGCTTGTAAGTTCCTTCCAAATCCGTTGAACCTGAGCGTAATGCTGCATTAACAACTTCTTGGATGTTGAAATCCTGATACTTTTGCTGCAACAGAGAAACTTCTTTCTCAACTTGCTGCTTAGACTGATATTCCTCAAAAGAAGCAATCCGCTTATCTAACTGTTTATATTTTTGTTCCACAGGGTCCAATAAATCAAAACCGTCATCCTCAGAAACCATATCCTGTGCAGCCTGACGGCTGATACCATAATGGTTACTAAGCATGTCAATAGTTGCAGCAGGGTCACGCTGTAAGGCTGCTTCAAGCGCACTAGCAAACTGGAACTGGTCCCGTTGCTGAGATAACTCTTGCGTCTTACGAGTATAATCTGCTTGCCTTTGATAGCCAGCAATTGCTTCAGATAATGGAACTTGCAGTTCCTCACCATCTAATTTGACAGGAACTCTATGATTAGAGTATTCCTCTACAGATAAATATGGTGCTGTATCTTGGGCTTCTGAAACATCCTCCGAAACGGGTGACCCAATGGGTTCCTCGGCTGACACTTCTACGAGTTCATCACTCATTAATTTTATTCTCCTGAGTCCTAGTTGGTTGCTCTATCTATTGATAGAGTCGTTCCCTATTAGGCTTGTGGAGGTTGTTGCCCTTGTTGTCCTTGCAACATTGCTGCCATTTGTGCAGGGTCCATGCCTTGCATCGGACCTGCACCACCCTGAGGTGGCATCTGTGCAGGATTAGCGGGGACAGGAGGGGCACCCATTGGTGCTTGTGGTTGAGCAATAAACTCATCAGGGTTCTTCACACCAAAACCTTGCTGCAATACATATGCTGCAAGTTTTGGCATATCTATAATCCCTGCACCAGCAAACGGTGCCATAGCATCAACCATTTGCAAAGCCATCTGTCGGCGGAAAGATTCATTATGAGGTTGTGTTGAACCAGCAACTACTTCAAAATCAAAATCACCTTCCAAATAGTCACGGTCATATTGAATCCAAACAGGTTCACCATCTTTACCAATAACACGGGCTACTTGCTCGCCAGTTGTAAACTGGCGTGCCAAAGCAACCATACGGCGACCAACTTCACTGATGGCTTGCTCAATCATAGCCAACTTATCTGCAGTTCTAGCATTACTAGCATCCTGCACTAAAGAGGACTCTGTTGCTGTACGCCTAATTTCTGATGTTCCACCACGCTGAATTTCCGATACACCAGAAACACGGTCAATGTCACTAATAATGGTTTGTGTTTGGTCATAAAAATCTGACGGATTAATAACAGCAGGAAATGCTGAAACAATGCCACTAAGAGCCTCATCACTAATGACAGGGACCATGACATTGTCCTCATCTGATTCTAAGGCTGTACGACCTAGGTTATCAAATGCTGATTCTTTATAAAGGTATTTGCGTGAATACTTTTTACGGTGATTCATCATCTGTGTACGAGTTTCATTTAACTCTTTTTGCAAAGGTTCAATAGACTCCAAATCACCAATAGGATAAAAGTGGTCTGGAACATCATAGTTGCGCAACATAACAAAAGGTTGCCCAAACGAATATGGCATTGCCATAGGTTTAATTAGAAACTGGTCAGCAGATTCCGAAAACACAGACATCGTCTTAGTTGAAATATCGTAGTATTCCCAAATTTCTGCATAACCCTCAGTTTTATCGTGAATCTTCTTTTTACTAGGGTCATCCGAATATCGGCTGACAGCCATAGTTTGAATCTGGTCACGAGCAGCCTTAGAGTATCGTTTATCATTTTTTACATCAGCCAATGGACGGCGAATACGCTGTGCAATCCATTTGATGTCGTGCATACTTGTTGCGTCAGGGTCAACAAAAACATCCATAGGACTGACACGCTCAGCAAAAGGACTATCCTCAACAACAACCGTAATAGGAGTAACCTCATTGCCATCAATAGGGTCTAGGGCTTCGCCTTCATTTACTTGTTCTTCTTCAACGAAACGGTAGCCAACTTTAACCCATCCATGACCGCAAGTTAAACTGTCTTTAACAGCACGGCGAAACTCGGTGCGAATATCCTTGTAACGCCACCAATAGTTCACTACTGCTTCAGCAATAACAGCATTAGCAGCGTTCGCTGGATTAGTGGCGTTAACAGAAATTTTTGGGTAATTAACAGAAATGTTTGGTGCAATAATATTGATGGTTGCAAACGCAATGTTTACTGACAATCTGTCTTCGTCACGGAAATCTTCATAATGGTGACCTTTATACATGTCAGTCATTCTGCGCCATGTTGCATCATAGCCATCATCTTTACGCCAACGCTTAGACGCTTCTAAGCGTTGCTTATAATGCTTCAGATGGTCATAACTAGATTTCTTAGCCATTATTTCCTCTTAATCGGTTTACGGGCGGCGGATAAAACTGGTTTAACAGACTTCTTAACAGGTTTCCGAACAGATTTTTGCACCTGTTTAGCAGCAAACTGTTTTTCAGCAGTATCAAAGGCTTCTTTAAATCCTTTTGTAGTACCATACTTATTTTTGTAGGCATCTTTAGCCCACCAAATAGAATTTGCACGAGCCTTAGTGCTGTTGTTATTGGCGTATGCACTTTTCATAGCCCGTTCAACATAGGCACGCAAATCACCTTTAATTAAACGACCAATATCATCAATACCTTTAGGGCGTGCCATTATTCTTCTTCCTTAATGCCTTCATGCCAACCAATATGGTTGTCAAGTTTAGAACCAATTTTATCTACTTTGCTGCCTATTACTTTCAGCAAAATTCTTCCCTCAGCATGCTGGTCAGTATTTTCTTTACGCAACTTTTGCAAAATGACCACAATGGGTCCCATAATCAAAGCAACAATAATAGGAACCAAAACTTCAGCCATATTTTATACTCGCTCAATAGTCAAGCCAGCAGCCTTGGCTTCCTCAACTTGTTGCTTCTCACGAAACTTCACACTGGGCTGATTATGCCAATCATCCTGACCCCAAGTAAAACCAAGGCGAACATCTTTAACATGGCATGCAAAACATATCTCACCTCTACGGGGGAGTTCATCGGCAGCAAACGATTTGGCACATTTCTCGCAATTAAACATCATAATAGTAACAGTTCCGTTCCTAAAAGTTAAAAAGGGACCCGTTTCCGAACATTATGTGACCCCATGAACACTTTATTTTCATTTGTTGGACTGAAAAGATGTTGTTCCCACCATAATAAACTATTTTTAGGAATAGTAACATCACCCCGATACTCAGGTAACCAAACATATTTAAGCATCTGTACCGCAATAGCCAAACTGATAGTACGGTCATCATGAGGGCTGCCAGACATACGACCATTTTCTTTACGAACATAAGTTTTGAGTTCAGCAATTGTTTTGGTACAAACCAATTGCAAACCATCGTCACGCAAAATAGCACTTAATTCGTCAATAGCCAAAGGTTTACTAGTTGTTGTAGTACGCCAACCCAACACATCAGTAGCGTCAGCACGGACAGAAGTAAGACGGCGTTGTTTATAAAGGTTCTTATAACCATGTTTCTGTGCAGCCTTTAGAGTGGTTAGACCATGATTATTGGACTCAATGCCAATAAGACAGTTGTTATACCACCAACCCAACTCAGCCAACAGTTCCCCAAATAGGTCTGGTTCTATGTGTCCATGCCAATGTGCCGCCACTTGACCCGTAGAAGCATCAATTATGTGCGCCGAACTATAATCACCATGAGATAAACCTTCAGCGACATCGGCACCAATCGTATAAACGCTATCCATCTCTGGGTATAGCCAAACAGATAGGTTTCCTTCTTCGGCATGGCGAAATTCGCCATTGCCATCAGCAAACAAATGGAAATAACCTTGGTCTGGTTCAATAGTTTCCATTTGGTTCAACATATCTATGTCAAATACTGGGTTTCCTGATTTAATGAACGCTTCTTCAGGGAAGCGTGGATACTCTTGGTGCATTTGCCAAGACTGCATGTTTCTCGCTTTTGCTGTATACCAGTCCTCATTGCGTTCACCATCAGCGTCCCAAGGGAAAAAGATTCCTTTAAATTGGTTGGTGCCAGTCTGCGAGCCAACCCATAACTGATGAAAAAAGTTGCCACTACCATTAGCGGTGGACAAACCAATAACACGACCACCCACATCCGCAATCGGTTCAATAGATGCCCACGCTTCCTCAGGGTTCGGTAAGAACGCCCACTCGTCCACAATAACTAGATACACGGATTCTCCACGAGCAGGGTCATTACCAGAAGGCAATGACTCAATAGCAGACTCGTTATCAAACATCATTTTAAGTTGATGGTCAGTAGTTTGCTGTGGTCCACGCTCTTTCATCCACTGCGGAATAAACTTGTAACCATACTTGCTTTTAGCCAACAACTTAACAGATTCTCGTTCGGTACGGGACAACATGACAACAAAACGGTCTGGACGAAAAAACACTAGCCAAAACGAGTATGCACTAGCCAAAGTAGAAAACCCAATCTGACGAGCCTTCAAAACGATACTGTAGCGTTCAGTCATCCATGCACGCATAGTTTCCATTTGCGCTTCACGCAACTCAAACTGGATACGCCCCTTCTCAGGATGTTTAATAGACCAGTAAGTGGAACAAAAATATTTGAACGCAGCCAACTGTTCATCTATTGTTGCGTTTTCTGGTCCACGACACAAACGCCACTCTTTCTCATTTAACAGAGCATTTAAATCCAAGGTTTACCACCCCAAGGTTGCCAGCCAGCATAATCATACATAACCATAAACGCTTTGGCGTTTATAATTGGGTCCCATAAATCGGCACAAGTTTTCAAAACCTTTTTCTCCTGTAACCAACCCAACTTAGAATACTTTGATGGCTGACACCAATATCCGTTGATTTGGAACAGTCCATAAGACCCACCATTAGGGTCCGTAGGGTTAAAAGCCAGTTGTCTGCACCGTGATTCACGGTGCATAATGTAATCAACTTGTAACATCATTTCACGGTCCTCAGAAACCAACCGAATAATGTTCTCACGATTATCACACATCAAATCCAAAGGTTTTTTAGCGGAGACAATTGTCCCACCTAACAATGAATAACACAAAATAGTAACTATCAAAAGTTTCTTCATATAACTCTATTCTAGACAACATCAGTTGCCCATAGACAATATATTACTTAGTTTGCAACCATGCTGTTACGGCTTCAGGGATAGCATCCCCAGCAACATAACGAAGATGCCAAGGTTCTTCTGGGACTACTTCCCAAGACCACCCGAATTTAGCAACATTATTAAACATCCATTCTAAACGCTTACCATTAGAACCTGCAACATCAACAGCAACACCCAACATATGTTTAGAACATGTTTTAGCATCATCGTTTGGTGCAGCCAAGGGCGCATTTTTAGGTTTCAAATAATACTTAACACCATTATAGGTCCGTGTGGACGCATTAGCAATTTCATCTGTCTGATAGCGTTGCATAAACCCAGATTTTTGTTGGGCTATGCTGCGAAACATGTCTCCGACACTAGTCGGAGCCAAATCTATTCCCTCTAGTTTTGCTGCGGCTTCCATTGCTTCCCAAGCGTCAGCAGCACACAACTCCAAATACCCACCCTTGATTACTTTGCGCAACATTGCAGGAGTCACCTGACTAGGCTTTTTGCCCTTTAAATGTTTGCAGGATTTGAATGGTGTTATAAACAATTTCAAAACTTAGAGCCACCTGCTCGTCTTTTTTTGGTGTATTCATTCAAAATAGTTTGACCTTTTTTTGCATTTGCTTTACGACGGGCAGTTTTTGCTGCTTCTGCAGCATATTGTGCATCATATTTGTTTTGTATCACAACTCGTTCTTTAGCATATTTTTTTGCTAGTTTATTTTCTCCAAACCGAGTTTTGGCAAGTTTAGGATAATTTGCACTACGCTTTGCTTGTTTTTTAGTAATTTGTGAAACATCAGATTTCATGTTTCTTGTAAGAAATTTTGTTTCGGCTTTACTTACACGCTTTGCAATTTTGCGTCCAATAGCAACTCCACCCTTGATGATATCGTCAATACCATTAGTCATCTGAATAGCAGATTTCTTAGCAGCCATTACTTTACAGCAACCTTTTTCTTAGCAGCCTTTTTAACAGTCAACGGCTTACCCTGAGATGTTTTGGAACCAATAAATGATGCAATAGTCGGGTCACCAATCTTGGTAGATGCCCATGACAGTCCTGCAGCCACCAACGGCATAGCCATAGCAGTCAACGCAGCATCAACATTATATTTTACACACAAATAAACCACAATACCCAAAACACCGCCCTTAGCGGTTTGGTCAACTGACTGATTACGGTTATTCATTTTTATCTCCCAAAATTGAGCCAAGTAAATGTATTACAATGGCTACCAATGTTATTTGTATACCAAAACGCCTAGTTGAACCAGACAAAGTAATCAGAACCATACCAGTTCCAGCCAATGTCCAAGTCAAAGCATGGATTTCGGATACAATCTTCTTCATACTATAACCTATTTGTTCCTTCGTTGACCTGCAGCAACGGTAGCAGCACCAGCAGCCACCGCAATAAGGGTTCTACGAGTATCCACAGGAACAGTAGACCCCAACGGAACATAATCCCCCAAACCGTCATCAAACACATTTATCGTTTCCTCAAACGCCTCACGCACCTGCGTAGGAGCCGACTGAACCGCTTCAACCAAAGCATCCAATTGGGTGTTATCTAATACGGTTACATCCAAAGTTTCAAAAATTTCTGTTGCCTGTTCAGCAGTTATTACAGCCAAAACTTCGGTGTTGGTTGCTAATGATACGGCTTGGTCGGCTGTCACAGCCGTACCAAGAATTTGTTCAATCAAAGCAACCGCTTCAACCTCAGTTAAATTTTTTATAGAATCAATCACAGTGTCAAACTGTTCATCAGTTAAAGATATATCACTATTACCAGCGTCCTCCAAGGTTTGGACAAGTTCAGGGGGTAATTCCTCAAAGATTGCTGGCGGAAGCAACACAGGCAATTCTGGTGCGTCTGGGAAGATATCTGGAGGCAATGGCATCATGTTAGGAGGTTCAGGTATAGTGTCTGGTGGCTCTGGTAGTAGCCCGACAAACGGTAGCGTATCGGGTGGCTCAATAGTAGGGTAAGTATCGGGAGGTAGATTTAATGTTTCTGGTGGAAATGTTTCAATCTCTGGTGGTAGAACTATGGTATCTAGGATGGCTGGCGGTTCTATTTGTAACTCAGGAACCGTTGCTGGCGGTTCTGGCATTGTTGGCTCTGGTTGGAGTGTGGAAGTTGTTTGAAGTGTCGTAGTAGTCCAGTTTGGTGTTACAGGCACAGTCGTAGAGGGTGCAGTGGTAGTAGTTGTCATCGTTGTAGTCGTGGATGTTGTTGTAGATTCCCATGTTGTCTCCGTTGATGTCGTTATATCGGATTGTATATAACTAGTTAAAAATGCTTCATCGGGAACTATTTCCCATCCTTGATTATCTATATTCCAAGCCAACATAGCGCAAGTACCACCATACGCCTCATAAAACCAAAAATCTAAAGGGGCGTTTCCTGCACTAATGTCTATTGGACCTGATTCTGTGGCTGAACATCCTTTAACATCCCAATCACCAAACTGTTCACCACCAATTTTGATTATACCACCATCATCTGCAGCAATCCAAAACTGGATTGTGTCATGTGCAGGGATTATGATTGTCCCCGTTATATGAACCATAAACATATCTTCTGGACAACCAAAAAATGGTTCACCATCATAAGAACGGTTAATATTGTTTTCCACTTCACTACCGCATTCGGTATAGATGTGTTCAGATTTAACTGGAGGTATTTCATCTACAATGAAATACCGTGCTTCTAATCCTTGTTGAGATTCAGCGTGGACAGAAGGAGCAAATAGTGCAAGTATTGCTACAGGCGCAAATATCAGCCAACGAGAAGTGCGAGCCACATTATTCAGGCTCAACTACTGGCGCAACAAAATCTGTGCCATTCCATAGATAGCCAACACCTGCGTATGTTCCACGAAAGTTGTTGTTGTAAGAAGTTTGAATCCACTCACCATCCAAACCTAGCGAAGCAATAAAGGCTTGACCTGCTGTTTCGGATTCAGGTAATGAGCCACCAGCACAATCACTATTAGCGACAACAATAACTTGCTCAACAACACCATTTAATACTTTCGCAAAGTGTGCCATGATTAAACCTTAAACCTAATGTAAACAATTCCCGAACCACCACTACCCGATG
>Ga0214919_10001578_pt1 | contig 36940 bp, 25 predicted proteins | sample LL1503_MetaG_FD_177994 | JGI IMG/M metagenome (GOLD analysis project Ga0214919, IMG submission 177994) | Freshwater microbial communities from Lake Lanier, Atlanta, Georgia, United States - LL-1503 | ecosystem: Environmental > Aquatic > Freshwater > Lake | place: USA: Georgia | collected...
CAGAATCAGCGATTATATTATTAAATATCCCAACGCAAAATACATTGCCGGAAAACGTCCTTGGGAAGTACGCTGTGATGTTGCCTTACCATGCGCAACCCAAAATGAATTGAATGAAGACGAAGCTAAATCACTTGTGGCAAATGGTTGTATTTGTGTTACAGAGGGGGCAAATATGCCTTCTACACCAGAAGCCATTATTGTTTTCCAAAAAGCAAAACTATTATTTTCGCCAGGAAAAGCATCAAATGCAGGAGGTGTGGCAACATCAGGTTTAGAAATGTCGCAAAATTCCTTGAGGTTGAGTTGGACTTCCGAAGAGGTAGATCAAAAATTGAAAGAAATAATGTTACGCATACATACTTCCTGTGTTAAATATGGCACTGATAGCTCTGGTTATGTGGATTACGTAAAAGGAGCAAATATTGCTGGATTTGTGAAAGTGGCCGATGCTATGCTTGCCCAAGGTGTAGTCTAGTTTTTTCAGTAAAGATAAAAATGCCTTTTTCCGTTGTTTCGGATGGAAGGCATTTTTATTTTTAAAAGAAACAAAATTCAAAAACTTTCGTTTGTGTTATATTTGTGGAGTTATATTTATGCAAATAATGAAAAAAAGATTTCTATATTTTCTGTTTCTAATGGTGTTACAAATTAGTTTTGCCCAAAACAATTTGTTGTGGAAAGGCTATTTTTCATATAATGAAATCAAAGATCTTTCAGAATCTCCTACTGCGATTTTTGCAGCTTCCGAGAACGCCTTGTTTTCCAAGAATTTAAGCACCGATTTAATCAAAACAACTAATACTATTGATGGTCTTTCTGGACAAACCATTTCATCATTATATTATAGTCCAAAGTTCAACAAAACACTCGTAGGCTATGAAACCGGGCTAATGATAGTAATCAACGAAGCCGATGGTAGTATACTTAATGTGGTTGACATTATTAATAAACAACTCCCTTCAAACATAAAAAGAATCAATCATTTTATGGAATATAAAGGGATTGTTTATGTTTCCTGTGATTTTGGGATTGTACAATTCAATTTGTCCACATTGCAGTTTGGTGACACTTATTTTATAGGGGATAATGGTAAAGAGACAAGTGTGACACAAACCACAGTTTTTGGGGACTACATTTATGCTGCAACAAATAATGGCATTAAAAGAGCCGACATTATCAATAAAAATTTAATTGATTACAATCAATGGGTAAGAACTGCCGCAGGAAGTTGGACAAGTATTGAGGCCTTCGGCGCTGAACTTATTGCAGTCAGTGCTACTGGATATATTCATAAATATAATTCAGCATCTAACTCTTTTATAGAGTATTTACAACTTCCTCAAGCTGCTGTTGATATGAGAGCGCGTGATAATTATTTGATAGTTACCACGGCAAGCAGCGTGAATATTTATAATAAAGAAATGACTTCAGTCCCTCCAATAAATAATAATCAAATTACTGGTAACACTCCTATTTTTACATGCGCAACAATAATAGGAGATTCGGTTTATATTGGCACAAAAGAAAATGGATTGATATTGACAACCATTACAACGCCTTCCACTTTTGAAAATAACACGCCAATGGGTCCTTCCAGAAATAACGTATTTGCGCTTCAAGCAACATCAAATGTGCTTTGGACAGTTTATGGTGATTATAACGGCACCTATAATCCTTATCCATTAGATAGTTATGGAATAAGTAAATATAGCGAAAAAGGCTGGTTGAATATTCCTTATGAAAAAGTATTTGAAGCGAAATCAATTTCAAGAATTATTGTGAATCCTAATAATGAAAACCAAGTCTATGCCAGTTCCTTTTTTTCGGGTTTGTTGAAAATTGAGAATGACGAACCAACTTTTTTATACAATCAAACGAATAGCGGTTTAGAATCATTAATTTATTTGCCAAATTATATCGATATTCGAATAAATGGAGCAGCATTTGATAAATCAGGAAATCTATGGTTAAATAATAGTCTTATTCAAAAGGGTCTAAAAGTCTTCAAAACAAATGGACAATGGCAAAGTTTTTCATTGGACGGCATTTTGGATAAAAGCACTGATGCCAGTATGGGCCGACTAATTATCGATAAAAACGGCACCAAATGGTGGTGTACCAACACGGATGGATTGATAAGTTATAACGAATCCATTAATAAATTCAAAAAAATAAATTTTGGTTCGGATAAAGGCAATTTGCCTACAACCGATGTAAGAGCAATTGCAATTGATAATAGAAATCAACTTTGGATAGGAACCATCAAAGGATTGCGCGTATTGTCCAATGTGAATAGTTTTCTGACTGAAGACCAAATGAAGGCCAATCCTATAATTATATTGGAAGACAATCTTGCTCAAGAACTGTTATATGAACAATTCATCACTGACATTGCTGTAGATGGAGCTAATGACAAATGGATTGGGACGGCAGACTCCGGCTTATTTTTAGTCTCCTCAGACGGTCAGGTGACCAAGTATCATTTTACCAAAGACAATTCGCCATTGCCTAGTAACACCATAAACGACATTGATATGAATAGCGTTACTGGTGAAGTTTTCATTGCAACTGATAAAGGCCTGGTTTCATTCAAGGGAACCGCAACTGCCGCAAAAACGGATTTAAGCAACGTATATATTTATCCTAATCCCGTAAGACCTGACTTCGAAGGAACAGTAAAAATCACTGGATTACTAGATAAAGCCAACGTTAAAATTACCGATATTGAAGGAAATCTGGTTTACGAAACCACATCCGAAGGAGGTACAATTGAGTGGGATACTACCGCTTTTGGCAAATACAAAGTGGCTTCAGGCGTGTACATGATTTTTGTTTCGGGGCAAGATGGCGAGGAAACCAAAGTCAAAAAAGTAATGATAATAAGGTAATAACTTCTTTATTCCTAATTGTTTTAAAATCTCAAAATTTAATAACACTATGAAAATTAAAGCGATAGCTCCATATTTAATTTATTTATTAATCAATAGTATATTTATTATTAAATATACATCAAGGCTAAATTTTTTCAACGAGTTTCTTTTTGCACTTATATATTTAGTAATCATAATTTTAATAATATATTCGTATATAAAAATTAACATCTGCGAGTATTATTATAAATATATTTTCTTTATAATAGGAGTCACTTTTTTTGTATTTACAATTTACCTAAATATAAATATAAATGGAAATAATTTAAATGTTGATAGATGGTCCGCAATGGAAGTGGGAATAAAGGCTTTATTAAATGGTCAATATCCGTATTCAGCTATTGACCATTTGAGAGGTAGAACATCAAATTTGCCTTCTCTTATTTTTATTGGAATACCATTTTATTTGATGGGGAATATAGGTTATTTACAATCATTTGCCTTTCTAATATTCTCTCTTGTAATGTATATTGCTTTTAATAATTACAGAGACAGACTATTTTGTATGCTTCTATTAACACTGTCCCCTTCATATCTTTGGGAGGTATATGTAAAAAGTGATTTAATGTCAAATTTTATATTTATTTTATTTTTTTTAATTGTCGTTCAAAATAAGATTATTAAAGATAAAAAAATAAACCCAATAATTTTGCCTTTCATTTCAACTGCATTAGTTTTAACTAGATTAACAGTCATAATTCCTATTTCTTTATTACTATTTAAAAAAATTTATAAATATTCTTTGACAGAAAAAGTTAAATTTATAGTCATTAGTTTGCTTACAAGCATAGTCTTTTTATACATTTGTTTTAATAAAGCCAATAGTTTTGAACATTTAAAATATCATAATCCTTTTGAGCTTCAAAATAGACAATTGCCCTTTATAATTAGTTTAGCAACTATTTTAATTCCAATTTTTTATTCTTTCTATGTAAACGATATAAAATCATTAATAACATCTAGTACTTTTTTTCTATTTTTACCTGTATTAATTGCATTTGTATTTAATTTTTATTATAATGGTATTTATTCAAGTATATTCAAATCAACATTTGATGTAAGCTATTTTAATATCGTTTCGCCATTCTTATTGGTAAGTATGACATTTAATCATAATAAACTATTGGTCAATATTGTACAAACAAAGAAGCTTAGTTAACTATTAAATTTAGGTAGGTAGCAGATTAATTTCCATTAGATTTCAAGTAAAATTTACGTTAAATAAATCGAAAAAATGCTAGTCAAAACCAAAGCCATCGTCATTTCTTCCCTCAAATACCAGGAGAAAAGCTTGATTGTAAAATGCTTTACACAGTCTAATGGTTTAAAATCATATTTTGTCCGCGATGCTTTTTCTTCCCAAAAATCAAACCAAAAAACCGCCTATTTCCAGCCATTGACCATTCTCGAAATAGAAGCAGTGCACAAAAACAAGGGAACTTTGGAAAATTTCAAGGAAATCAAAATTGCGACTCCGTTTCAAACTTTACATTCGGATATTTTCAAGAGCACGATTGTGATGTTTATTTCCGAAATCTTGCATCATTCCATTCATGAAGAAGAAAAAAACGAACATTTATTTGCCTTTTTGGAAACGGCGCTGTTTTGGCTTGACAATCACGATGAAACGGCTAATTTCCATCTGATTTTAATGCTGGAAATCACAAAATATCTCGGCTTTTACCCTGATATTTCCGAAATGGAACTCCCTTTTTTCGACACCAACGAAGGTGTTTTTACGCTGTTTCAAGGCATCAGTTCACTCACCGAACACGAAACGAATCTCTTCAAAAAACTCATTTCTTTGAAATTCGACAACGACCAGAAAACCTTCCACGTTATCGAAAGACAAATCGTCCTGAAAATTCTGATTGATTACTTCGCTTTTCATCTCGATGGCTTCCGAAAACCGAAATCCTTGGAGGTTTTAGCTGCTGTTTTTTCTTGAAATGATTTGCCACAAAAGCTCGAAATCAATAATGGTAAATCCAATTTTCATTTTGTCGTGAAACTTTGAGTTTATTCTGTTGAAACTTTACTCCTTCGTGTCTTTGTGGCTATCAAAAACTCATCACTCATTACTCATAATTCATAACTATTTATTACTTTCGCACCACGATTTAAGAAAAGGATAAAATGAGCATAAAATTTACTGAATACAAAGGACTTAACTTGCCTACAGTTGCATCGGAAGTGCTTGATTTTTGGAAAAAAGAAAACATATTCGAGAAGAGTGTCACCACGCGCGAAGGCAACCCGCCATTCGTATTTTTTGAAGGCCCGCCTTCGGCAAACGGATTGCCGGGGATTCACCATGTTATGGCTCGTGCGATTAAAGATATATTTTGCCGCTATAAAACTCAAAAAGGATTCCAAGTGAAGCGTAAAGCAGGTTGGGATACGCATGGATTGCCTGTGGAATTAGGTACCGAGGCCGCATTGGGGATTACTAAAGAGGATATTGGAAAAACAATCTCCGTATCAGAATACAACGAAGCATGTAAAAAAACCGTGATGCGTTACACCGATGTGTGGAACGATTTGACCGAAAAAATGGGCTATTGGGTTGATATGGAAGATCCCTATATCACCTACAAATCCAAATATATGGAAACCGTTTGGTGGATTTTGAAACAAATCTACAACAAGGATCTGATGTACAAAGGATATACCATCCAGCCGTATTCACCAAAGGCAGGAACAGGATTGTCATCACACGAAGTGAACCAGCCGGGAAGTTATAGAGACGTTACGGACACCACTGTTGTGGCGCAATTCAAGGCTTTAGCTGAAACTTTACCGAGTTTTATTCAAGGATTTGGAGACATTCATATCTTGGCTTGGACGACAACACCTTGGACATTGCCTTCGAATACAGCGTTGACAGTCGGCCCAAAAATCGATTATGTTTTAGTAAAAACGTTTAACCAATATACTTTTTTACCTTCGAATGTGATTTTGGCCAAAAACTTAGTTGGCAAACAATTTTCGAAAGGATTTTTCCTAAGCACTGAAGCTTCCGATTTTGAAAATTTCAAGGAAGGGGAGAACCTGCCTGCCGGCAAGGCAGGGAAAATTCCATATCAAATTATTGCCGAATGTAATGGTTCAGATTTAGTTGGAATTCGTTACGAACAATTATTGCCGTTTACTTTGCCATACCAAAATCCAGAAAATGCTTTCCGAATAATTTCAGGAGATTTTGTGACTACCGAAGACGGGACAGGAATTGTGCACACTGCGCCAACTTTTGGAGCCGATGATGCTAAAGTAGCCAAAGAAGCTGTTCCCGAAGTTCCGCCAATGTTAGTTTTGGATGAAAACGGAAACCCGGTACCATTGGTAAACTTACAAGGTAAATTCATCGATGGTTTAGGAAGATATTCCGGAAAATACGTCAAAAACGAATATTATACTGAAGGTGATGCGCCAGAACGCTCGATGGATGTGGAAATTGCCATCCAGTTAAAAGAAGAAAATAAAGCGTTCAAAGTTGAGAAATACGTGCACAGTTATCCACATTGCTGGAGAACCGACACGCCAATTTTATATTATCCGCTGGATTCTTGGTTTATCAAAATCACTGAGGTAAGGAACAGAATGTTCGACTTGAACGAAATCATTAACTGGAAACCAAAATCAACTGGTGAAGGTCGTTTTGGGAATTGGTTGAAAAATGCCAACGATTGGAACTTGTCGCGTTCTCGTTTTTGGGGAATTCCATTGCCAATTTGGAGAAACGAAGAGGGAACAGAAGAAATTTTAGTTGGTTCTGTGGAAGAATTATACAACGAAATCGAAAAATCAATTGCGGCAGGTTTCCAAAAAGAGAATCCTTTCAAAGGGTTCGAAATTGGAAATATGGACGAAGCCAATTATGATTTAATTGACTTACATAAAAATGTAGTCGACGAAATCACCTTGGTTTCTGCTTCCGGAAAACCTATGAAACGCGAGGCTGATTTGATTGACGTCTGGTTTGATTCCGGTTCAATGCCTTATGCACAATGGCATTATCCTTTTGAAAACGCAGCTAAAATTGACGAGAACAAAGATTTCCCTGCTGATTTCATTGCCGAAGGCGTAGATCAAACTCGCGGTTGGTTTTATACTTTGCACGCCATCGCCACTTTGGTTTTTGACAAAGTAGCTTATAAAAATGTAGTTTCAAACGGTTTGGTTTTAGACAAAAACGGACAAAAAATGTCTAAACGTCTAGGAAATGCCGTTGATCCGTTCGATACATTAAACGAATATGGACCTGATGCCACGCGTTGGTATATGATTTCCAATGCGAATCCTTGGGACAATTTAAAATTCGATTTGGAAGGAATTGCTGAGGTTCGACGCAAATTCTTTGGAACTTTGTACAACACTTATTCTTTCTTTGCCTTGTATGCCAATATCGATAATTTCGTTTATGCCGAAGCGGAAATTCCGTTAAACGAAAGACCGGAAATCGATCAATGGATTATTTCGGAATTGAATACGTTGGTAAAAGTGGTTGATGAGGCGTATGCAGATTATGAACCTACGAAAGCCGCCCGCGCGATTTCGGAATTTGTGGGTGAAAACATGAGTAACTGGTATGTTCGGTTATGTCGTCGTCGTTTCTGGAAAGGCGAATATGCACAAGACAAAATCGCAGCTTACCAGACTTTATACACCTGTTTGTTGACCATCAGCAAGCTGGGTGCGCCAATCGCTCCTTTCTTTATGGACAAGCTTTACAGAGACTTAACGTTGGCAACACAATCAGAAAAATTTGAAAGTGTACATTTGGCAGAATTCCCAAAATATGTTGGAAACTTTGTTGATAAAACGTTGGAAAGCAAAATGCAGAAAGCACAGACGATTTCATCGCTGGTTTTATCGCTTCGAAAAAAGGAAATGATAAAGGTGCGCCAACCCTTACAAAAGGTAATGATACCAATACTTGACGAGTCTCAACGTGCCGAAATTGAAGCTATTTCTGAGCTCGTAAAAGCAGAAGTTAATGTGAAAGAAATCATCCTTTTAGATGATGCCTCTGGGATTTTGGTAAAACAAATTAAGCCGAATTTTAAGACACTCGGACCACGATTCGGAAAAGATATTGGTCTGATTTCCAAATCAATAAATGATTTTTCTCAAGAGCAAATTAATCAATTTGAGCGGGAAGGAAGCCTACCGCTTGTTATTGCCGGAAATAGCATAAATTTATCATTAGAAGATGTAGAGATTTCATCCCAGGATATCGAGGGCTGGCTGGTTGCCAACTCAAACGGAATAACGGTTGCACTAGATATTACGATTTCTGAGGAATTAAAAGAGGAAGGAATTGCCAGAGAGTTAGTTAACAGAATTCAGAACATAAGAAAAGATTCAGGATTTGAGGTAACTGACAAAATTAAAGTACATTTGCAAAAAAATTCCGAGTTAGAAAAAGCAGTAAAGGCAAACGAAGCCTATATTAAATCCGAAACATTAACACAAACAATGGTTTTTGAAGATAATATTAGCAACGGAACCGAAATAGAATTCGACGAAATAAAAACAAAAATAGCAATCACAAAATAACTAGAAAATGACAGATGAAGTTGCAAGATACTCGGATGCTGATTTAGCTGAGTTCAAAGAATTAATACTAAAAAAAATAGCCAAAGCGCAATCTGATTTAGATCTGATAAAAAGCGCCTATATGAACGATTTAAACAATGGAACCGACGATACTTCGCCAACATTCAAAGCATTTGAAGAAGGAAGCGAAACCATGTCTAAGGAAGCTAATTCTCAGTTGGCAATTCGTCAAGAGAAGTTTATTCGTGATTTGAAAAATGCACTTTTTCGTGTAGAAAATAAAACGTATGGTGTGTGTAAAGTGACTGGAAAATTAATCAGCAAGGAAAGATTAATGATTGTCCCTCACGCTACAATGAGTATTGAAGCTAAGAACCAGCAACGATAATCAATTACTAACAAAGCAACTAAAGCTCCAATTGGAGCTTTTTTTAGAAAATAGAAGTACTGTTTTGCGCCATCAAAAATTTTATAAAATGACATTACGAAAAGCTTACCTGATAGTTTTCCTCATCTTAGTTGTTGACCAACTTTCTAAAATATACATCAAGACTAATTTCGTTTACGGCGAAAGCGGACAAATTGACATTACGAGTTGGTTCAAAATACTTTTGATAGAAAATGAAGGAATGGCTTGGGGGACAGTAATTCCAGGTATTTACGGGAAATTGTTTCTTACCTTTTTTCGACTAATTGCCGTTACAGGAATTGGCTATTGGCTTTGGGATTCTGTCGAAAGAAAGCACAGTTCAAACTATCTTATTGTGGCTATTTCCTTGATTCTTGCAGGAGCTTTTGGCAACATTATAGACTCTGTTTTTTATGGGGTGATTTTCGATGATAGCTACGGTCATTTGGCTACATTATTCACAGAAAAACCTTATGGTACTTGGTTTCACGGTAAAGTGGTAGATATGTTATACTTTCCGTTATTTGAAGGAAATTTTCCAGAATGGCTCCCTATTTGGGGCGGACATCACTTTAAATTCTTCAATGCGATTTTCAACATTGCCGATATGGCGATTTCTACAGGCGTTGGGATTTTGATTTTCTTCAATAAGAAGGCATTTCATCAACATTAGTAACTTGGTGTTTAGCTTACTGATATAATCAAAACCGATAAACGTCATTAGGCGTAACACAATAATCAAGTTTCACGTCGTTCTCAAAAATATCTTCAATTAAATCTTCGGCTTCAAAAAAGGAAAGCCCTATTTTTATGGTTTCGGGTTTACATTCCTTCAGGAAATTATCATAAAATCCTTTCCCATAACCTACACGATGTCCTGCATTGTCAAAAGCCAAAAGCGGCACAAAGACCACATCAATCTTGTTCGTTGAAACTTCAAGTCCATCAATGGGTTCTGGAATATTATATTCGTTTTTCTTGATTTTGGTATTGTCCGTCAAAAGAAAATGGACTAAATGACGCGTTTCGAAATCACATTTTGAAACAACGGTTTCCTTGTCTTTACCGGAAAGCAAATGCAAAATAAACTCGGTGTTGACTTCTTTTTGTTCGATAATGGGCAGGAAAATATGGAAATAGGTTTTTCCCCAAATAGGAAGCGTCAGCACTTTATTGGCAATGGCCAAACTCATTTCCTCTATATCATTTTCGGAAAGATGGTTGCGCAAGGCTTTGTATTTGATTCGCAATTCTTTTTTATTCATAAAAATTTGAAAGGATAAAAGTAGTTAATTTACGAATCTCTTTTTGGGCAACCGCTTTATTTTGGTATCGAATTTATTAACTTTGTTGTATGAATAACCCAACTCTCGAACTTCAAATTCAAACCTTACCTGACGGACCTGGCGTATACCAATATTATGACAAGGAAGGAAAGATTTTGTATGTGGGCAAGGCTAAAAATCTAAAAAAAAGGGTTTCCTCCTATTTTAATAAAATTCATGATACCGCCAAAACCAATGTTTTGGTCAAAAAGATTGTAACCATAAAACACATCGTCGTTCCCACAGAAACCGATGCGCTTTTATTGGAAAACAACCTCATAAAAACATTGCAGCCACGATATAATGTTTTGTTGCGTGACGATAAAAGTTATCCGTGGATTTGCATCAAAAAAGAACCTTTCTCTCGAATATTTTCTACCCGAAGATTAGTCAAGGACGGCTCGGAATATTTTGGTCCTTACACGAGTTTCAAGACTGTGAACACTATTTTGGAATTAATAGAAGAACTGTATCCGCTGCGAACCTGTAATTTTGATTTGAGTAAAAGCAATATTGAAATCGGGAAATTCAAGGTCTGTCTGGAATATCATATTGGCAATTGCAAAGGGCCCTGTGAGGGCTTTGAATCTTTGGAAAATTACCAAAAACAAGTAGATGCTATCCGCGAAATACTGAAAGGAAATTTTAAAGAATCAATGAAGGATTTCAAAAAAGTGATGACTGATTTGGCTCGGGAGATGCATTTTGAAGAGGCCCAAAAAATAAAAGAAAAAATAGAAATCCTCGAAAATTACCAATCGCGTTCCACAATTGTTAATCCAAAAATCACTAATATCGATGTGTTTTCGATAGTTTCTGATGAAAGTGCTGCCTTTGTGAACTTTCTGCAAATTTCCCACGGTTCGATTATTCGTTCCCACACGATGGAAATCAAAAAGAAACTGGATGAAACGGACGAGGAATTGTTGGAGTTGGCCATTATCGAACTCAGGGAACGTTTTCAATTGTTGTCCAAAGAAATCGTTGTTCCGTTTAAAGTGGATTTAGGTGAAAACATAAAAGTTACGATTCCGCAATTGGGAGATAAAAAACAAGTGCTGGATTTATCCATTCGTAACGCCAAGTTTTACCGAATCGAACAATTAAAACAATTGCAAATCGTCGACCCTGATCGTCATGCCAATCGAATTATGGCGCAAATGCTTAAGGATTTGAGATTACCGGTTGAACCCCGTCACATTGAATGTTTTGATAATTCGAATATTCAGGGAACCAATCCGGTGGCGGCTTGCGTGGTTTTTAAGGACGGTAAACCCAGTAAAAAAGACTATCGCCATTTCAATATAAAAACTGTCGAAGGACCAGATGATTTTGCCTCGATGACCGAAGTGGTGTATCGTCGCTACAAACGATTATTGGACGAAAACGAGCCTTTGCCACAGCTCATCATCATCGATGGAGGAAAAGGACAATTATCATCGGCTCTGAAAAGTATTGACGAATTGGGGTTGCGCGGAAAAATCACGATAATTGGCATTGCCAAAAGACTGGAAGAATTATTTTATCCAGGTGATTCAATTCCGTTGTATCTGGACAAAAAGTCGGAAACACTAAAGGTAATCCAGCAATTGCGGAACGAAGCACACCGATTTGGTATTACTTTTCATCGGGACAAAAGGAGTAAAGCGGCGCTAAATTCTTCGATGGAAAGCATTCCGGGAATTGGAGAAAAGACAATGCTAGCGTTAATCCAACATTTCAAAAGTGTTAAAAGATTGAAACTAGTCACAGAAAAAGAAATTTCTGAGGTGGTAGGGGTTTCAAAAGCCAAAAAAATTACCGACTTTTACAAGACCAAAAGCTAATTAATGAAAAAGTCTACTCTATTCGTTTTTCTTTTTTTCAGTTTCCTGTCTTCTTTTTCACAAGATTCTATTAAAAAACCCAAAATAGGACTAGTTTTGAGTGGTGGTGGAGCCAAAGGGTTTGCTCATATTGGTGTATTGAAAGTATTGGAACAGGCCGGAGTAAAAATTGATTATATTGGCGGAACTAGCATGGGAGCCGTCGTGGGAGGTCTTTATGCTTCAGGATATAATGCTACTCAAATTGATTCTATTTTTAGAACCATAAACTTCGATAATTTACTTCAAGATTTTATCCCTCGAACCTCAAAAAATTTTTACGAAAAGAGAAATGACGATTTGTATGCGTTTGTTTTGCCTTTTTACAAGTTAAAAATCGGAATCCCAGAAGCGCTATCAAAAGGAATATATAATTACAATTTATTAAGTAATGCAACTAGAAGTGTTAGACACATAAGAGATTTTAATGAGTTGAAAATTCCATTTTTGTGTATGGCCACAAACATAGAAACTGGCGAACCAGTTACGCTGAACAAAGGCAATTTAGCTTATGCCATGATTGCAAGTTCCGCATTTCCCACCTTGTTTTCTCCAGTAGAATTAAATGGGATGTTACTAGTGGATGGCGGCGTCGCAAATAATTATCCTGTAGAGGAAGTGAGAAAAATGGGTGCCGACATTATTATTGGAGTGGATGTCCAAGACGGTTTATTAAATAGGACAGAACTTAAGGATGCCACAAAAATTTTAGGACAGGTTACAACACTTCAGTCTATCGAAAAAATGAAGACAAAAATAACAGACACTGATATTTATATAAAACCAGACATTAAGAGTTTTGGTCTTATATCATTTGATAAGGGGCTTGATATTATTGAAAAAGGGGAAGAAGCTTCCTTTGCGGTTTATGAACAATTAAAGAAATACGGAAACAAAGATTATAAACCAAATAATTTAAAAATAACAGTTGACAGCCTTCAGATAAACAATATCATTATAAATAATTTAAAAAATTATACGCCGTCTTACATTAAGGGAAAATTGGGTTTTAAAGAAGTAGAAAAAATCAGCTACACTGATTTGAAAACAGGAATTGATAACTTAAATGCCACCCAAAACTTTAGTGCTATAAACTATTCCTTTGAAAATAATGACTCAAAAGATGACTTAAAATTAACATTAAATGAAAACACCAATAAAACTTTTTTGAAATTTGGATTGCATTATGATGTGTTGTTCAAAAGTGCCGTTTTGGTGAATCTTACCCAGAAAAAAACTTTTTTTAAAAATGACATAGCCTCTTTAGACGTCGTATTAGGGGATAATTTAAGGTATAATATGGATTATTATATTGACAATGGTTTTTATTGGAGTTTTGGTTTCAAATCCCAATTCAATCAATTTAATAGAAATATAGCCAAAGAAATAAGTGGTTTAAATCTGAATTCCCCGAATATAAAAACCATCAATGTTGATTTTTCCGATTTGACCAATCAGGTTTATTTTCAGACCTTATTCGCACAGAAATTTTTAATAGGAACGGGGGTTGAATTCAAATTCTTAAATATAAAGTCCGAGACGCTCGCCAGTACCTCAACCATAATCGATAAAAGCAATTATTTAAGTGCGTTTGGGTATGTAAAATACGATTCTTTTGACAACAAACATTTCCCCAAAAAAGGATGGAGTTTTTCAGGTGATATTCAATCCTATTTACTCTCTTCTGATTATACCAAAACATTTAAGCCTTTTTCTATTGCGAAGGCCGATTTCGCAATTGCCAAAACAGTTTTAAAAAAAACAACCATAAAATTTCAAGCAGATGTAGGTTTTTCATTTGGTAACCAAAGCCTCCCTTTTTTTAATTTTGCTCTAGGAGGTTTCGGATATACAACTTTGGATAATTTTAAGCATTTTTATGGGTATGATTTTTTGGGTATAGCTGCTAATAGTTATATAAAAACCGCTACAACTATTGACTACGAAATTTTCAAAAAAAACCATATCAATTTGTCTGCTAATTTTGCCAATCTCGAAGATAACCTTTTCCATTCCTTAGATTGGTTATCAATTCCAAAATATTCTGGTTATGCTTTCGGTTATGGGTTAGAAACCATAATTGGCCCAATAGAGATTAAGTATTCATGGTCACCTGAAACCGGGAAAGGGTTTGCTTGGTTTAATGTTGGATTTGGGTTTTAATTTTTGGTAAAAACAACCTATATTATAAGTAGTAGAATATAGCTTGATCAGAACAACTTCGATTTGTTATTAGAAGAAGCCTGGATTGAATAAATTATTAATTTTAGGAACTCGCGTTTTACTCCTTTATAAACTTACTTGCTTTGTTGTTTGCGATCTTGATATAATAAATACCTTTTGATAAATGCTCCACGATAATACCCGTATCACCTTCGTTAAGGTTTTCTTTTAAAATGATTTTCCCTAATGCATCGGTTATGGTAAAGGGCTGATTGGCAATAGTAGCGTCAGCTTTTATATTTAAAATACTTGAGTTTGAATAGGATATACATTTATGTTATTTTCATAAAACGTATCTGTACCTAAAGCGGTACAATTAATTTGTGTTGAAATAGTTTTATCAATGATTGTGTCATCACCCAATTGGCCAATATCATTACGCCCCCAAGCATATAGAGTTCCATCGGTTTTTAATGCCGTACTAAACCCATTTCCAGCAGTAACCTGCTTCCAATTGTTTGCATTTCCAATTTGAATAGGAGTATTTTTATTTATAGTTGCGCCATCACCTAATTGTCCATAATCATTTAGTCCCCAAGCCCAAATTGTCCCATCAGTTTTTAAAGCCAATGTGGGAAATCCAGCAGAAATATTTTTCCAATTGTTTGCAGTTCCAATTTGTATGGGAGTGCTTTTATTTATAGTTGTGCCATCTCCTAATCGACCTCCAGAATTACTTCCCCAAGCCCATAGCGTCCCATCAGTTTTTATTGCAAAACTAGAAGTGAAATCAGTTGAGACTGAGCTCCAATTATTTGCAGTTCCAATTTGTATTGGAGTACTTTTATTTGTAGTTGTGCCATCTCCTAATTGACCATCATTATTCTTTCCCCAAGCCCATAACGTCCCATCAGTTTTTATGGCAATGGTAGATGCATATCCAGCTGTAACCGTTTTCCAATTACTCGCAGTTCCAATTTGTGCAGGAGTGTAGTTGTCTATAGTTGTTCCATTACCTAATTGACCAATAGAATTACTTCCCCAAGCCCAAAGTGTTTCATCTGTTTTTATAGCAACAATATGATATACTCCTCTGTAAATAGATTTCCAATTTGTGCTTGTCCCAATTTGAATGGGAACAGTAATTGGATTTGGATTTCCTCCGTCATTTACACCACTTATAAGATAGGCATCTCCATTAGACCATAAAGTGCCATTAGTTTTTATTTTGAAACATTCGTATCCATATCCCCCCTCATAAATTGAATTCCAACATTGGGAATTGATGGTTTGAGTGGTTAACGCTAGCACAATAAATAGTAGTATTTTTTTTATAAGTCACTTTTTTCGAACACAAATGTAAGATAATTAATTCTTTATGAATACGCTGTACTCTTTAATTTTAGTTAGGAGGCAACGGCATTCGCCACAATAAATCCGCTCGTCCAGGCATTCTGAAAATTAAATCCGCCTGTAATAGCGTCTATATTGACAATTTCTCCGGCAAAGTATAGATTCTCTTGTAACTTGCTTTCCATAGTTTTAAAATTGATTTCCTTTAAATCGATTCCGCCGGCAGTCACAAATTCTTCTTTGAAAGTGCTTTTTCCGTTGACCTGAAAACTGGAATTTGTCAATTGATGGGCCAAGTTTTGTAATTGTATTTTCGACAGATCCGCCCATTTGGTCTCACTTTCAATACTCGATGCGAGAACCAAACTTTCCCAAAGACGATTTGGGAAGTCGAAAGGCGATTTTTTGGATACCGCTTTCTTGGACTGTTCCTGTTTTAAATCTTTGAGGGTTTTTTCGGCACCTTCAGGGGTAATATCATTCAGCCAATTGATGAAAATGGTAAATTGGTAATTTTTGTTGTGTAAAATCAGGGCACCCCAAGCCGACAATTTCAAAATGGCGGGACCGCTCATACCCCAATGTGTGATTAACAAAGGACCTGTCGATTCGAGTTTAGTATCTTTTACTTTTACAGAAACTATTGCCGAAACTCCAGGAAGTTCTTTTATTCTTGAATCTTTGATGTTGAAAGTAAATAAGGAAGGGACTGGAGAAACGATGGCGTGACCAAAAGTCTGCAGCATTTCCCATACTTTGGGGTTGCTTCCTGTGGCGAGAATTAATTTTTCGGCAATGTAGGTTTCCGATTGTGTTTCCACTTTCCAAAAGTTATCCTTTTTGAAAATCGATTGGACACTTTGCCCCGTTAAAACAGCAATTCCTAATTTTTGGGTGGCCTGTAGGAAACAATCAATAATAGATTGCGATGAATTAGAAACGGGAAACATGCGTCCATCGTCCTCGATTTTGAGTGCTACGCCGTGGTTGCCGAACCACTCTATCGTATCGCCAGAACAAAACTGATGAAAAGGACCCCGCAATTCTTTTTCGCCACGGGGGTAAAATTTCACCAATTCATTGGGCTCAAAACAAGCATGAGTCACGTTACATCTTCCGCCGCCAGAAATTCTGACTTTTGATAAAACTTCGCTTCCGCGTTCCAGAATAGCGACTTTCAGTTTCGGATTCTTCTCTACAATATTGATTGCTGTAAAAAAACCTGCTGCGCCACCGCCCACAATAATGATATCGAAATTTGAGTTCATAGTCTGTCTGGGAAATCTGAAATGATTCCGTTTACGTCGAATGATTTTATTTTTTGAATCGCTGCCACAGCATTCACCGTCCAAGGATAAACCTCAAATCCGCTTTCCTGCATCAAAACTACATTTTCTTTCGATACTAATCTATACTTTGGATGGATAGAAAAAGCTTTTATTTTTTTGGCGAAAGCCAAGGCTAACTCAATGGAGTATCCTGTCAATACACCGATTAGGATTTTTGGATTCAAAAAGCGGACCTCTTCCAGCATTTTCCAATCGAAACTAGAAATTAAAAACTGTTGGTAATTCCAATTTTTTTCTGAAACATAATGGCTAATCAAATCCATTACTGGTTTCGCAGTTGCACTTCCTTTTAGTTCTATATTGATAAAACAACGCTGGTTTACCAAATCAAAAACATCCGAAAGCTCTGGTATTTGTTGCTCTTTTTGTATTCGAAAACTTTTCAATTCTTGGAGTGAGAATTTGTTTACGAATCCTTTTCCATTGGTAGTTCTGTCGATGGTTTCATCATGAATAACCATAATTGCTCCATCTTGGCTCAAATGCACATCGAGTTCGATGCCATCAGCCCCCAAGTCAATTGCTTTTTGGAAAGAAATCAAAGTGTTTTCAGGTTCATATCCTTTCGCCCCTCGATGACCCATTTTGAGTATTTTTTTCATTGTATTTGGAAGCTTTTTTGAAATATAAATTCAAACAGAGACCTGAATTGAGTAAAGTTTGTTCCGCCATAAAAAAGGCATATCTAAAAGGTTTTTTTAAGCCATTAAGTGTTTTTCAATACGTTGTCGGTTTGGAACTAAAAAACAAATGTTTCTGCTTTAGGCCATCAAAGAACTCTTTGGTTTCACTAGGACTAGTTTTCCATTCACAAAAACCGTCATTTCTTTTGTCCCTTCGAGTGCAAATTGGGTCTTGTTGTGATTTACGGCCACCTCCAATACCTGGTTTCTGAAATTGATTTTAAAGGAATAGCCCTTCCATTCTTTTGGAATTTTTGGCGAAAAATGAAGCGCGTCATCTTTCACTCGCATGCCGCCAAAACCTTCTACAATACTCATCCATGTTCCTGCCATGGACGTGATGTGACAGCCTTCTTCCACTTCCTTATTATAGTCGTCGAGGTCTAATCGAGATGTTCTTAAATAAAACGTATAGGCCATTTCCATCTTGTCCAATTTAGCCGCCTGAATCGAATGAACGCAGGGAGAAAGGGAACTTTCGTGAACGGTAAAGGCTTCGTGAAATTCAAAATTACGTTTTAATTCTTCGGTCGAAAAATGATCTTCAAAGAAATAAAATCCTTGTAAAACGTCGGCTTGTTTGATATAAGGCGAACGCAGGATTCTGTCCCAGGACCATTTTTGGTTAATCGGTCGTTGGCTTTTGTCTAAATCTTTTACGGGAACCAATTCCTTGTCCAAGAATCCATCTTGTTGCAAATAAATGCCTAATGCTGCAGAAAAAGGAAAATACATATTGCCAGATACTTTTTTCCAATCTTGCAATTCGGCGTCTGATAATTCTACTTTTTCGATAATTCTTTTGTGGTCTGAGGGATATTCCAAAGACACTTTTTGAATTTGTTCGAAGGCATAGTCAATACACCATTTCGCAATGTAATTGGTGTAGAAATTATTGTTTACGTTGTTTTCATATTCGTTGGGTCCGGTAACTCCCAGAATGACGAATTGGTTTTTGTCTTTCGAGAAGTTAGCTCTTTGGTGCCAAAAACGAGCAATGCCAATTAACACTTCCAATCCCTTTTCGGGAATATAGCTGTAATCGCCGGTAAAACGGTGATAGTTGAAAATGGCAAAAGCAATCGCGCCATTTCTATGAATTTCTTCGTGGGTGATTTCCCATTCGTTATGGCATTCTTCCCCGTTCATTGTTACCATAGGATACAAGGCCGCACCATTTTTGAATCCCAGATTTTTTTCGGCATTTTCAATCGCTTTATCCAATTGATTGTAGCGATAGGTCAATAAATTTCGGGCTACTTGCTGGTCTTTGGTCGCCATATAAAAGGGAATACAATAGGCTTCGGTGTCCCAATAAGTAGAACCACCGTATTTTTCGCCAGTAAACCCTTTTGGACCAATATTCAAGCGCGAATCTTTGCCTAAATACGTTTGGTTCAACTGAAAAATATTAAAACGAATCCCTTGTTGTGCTTTTACATCGCCGTCAATGGTGATATCTGACATTTCCCATATTTTTGCCCAAGCCTCGATTTGGTCTTGCAGCAATTGGTCATATCCTTTTGCTAAAGCAGCCTTAATTGCTTTTTCGGCAGCCAAAAGGGTATTCTCGTGATTCAAGGAAACGGTATAGCCCCCAATTTTTTGAATGGAGGATGTTGTGCCTTTTGCAACAGTAAGGGTATAGTTGAATTGAACTTTCTCTTTGGTTGCCGAGACAATTTTAGGAGAAAGATTTTGTTTTTTACCATTCGTCCAAATGCTGTTGTGCATAAAAGTCGTGACCTTGAAATGCGTTTTGAAGGTTTGAGCCGTGACAAAAGCTTGATTTTCTTGGTCTTTTGTCCCTAATGGCTCCCAGAATTTTTCGTCCCAGTTAGCATCTTCATTGGTAACCCCCGCATCGATATAAGGTTTGTAAATTATTTTTGCTTCCTTGTTTAGTGGGGTAATTTCATAATCGATAACGCCCACTTCGTCTAAATTCAAACAAAGAAAACGACGGATGTTCACGGCAATTTCAGTCCTGTTTTGTAAAGTGGCTTTGAAAGAGCGGCTGTACCAACCTTCCTTCATGTTCAACTCCCGACGGAACTTTTCTATTTTGGTACACGTATTCAAGTCGAGGTTTTCCCCATTTATTTCAACGTCAATTCCTATCCAATTAGGGGCATTGAGGACTTTGGCGAAATATTTTGGATAGCCGTTTTTCCACCAACCCACTTTGGTTTTATCGGGGTAATAGATGCCCGCAATATAACTCCCTTGAAAGGTTTTTCCCGTATAATGCTCTTCAAAATTAGCGCGTTGTCCCATGGCGCCATTGCCTATGCTAAAAAGACTTTCAGATGATTTTACGCGTTCTTTGTCAAATCCCTCTTCAATGATGGACCAATTGTCGGGTTTTATATAATTTTGATTCACGCTTGCTATTTTTTTTAAATTTCAAGTAACTGACGTATTCTTTTTTCTAGGTGTTAATCAAAGCTTCAATAAAATTAACACCAACATGGGTAAAATCTGGGAAAATATATTTTGCTTCGTGTAATATCGAGGCTTCTCCAATTCCTATACTGGTCATTTTTCCAATATTTGCGGCTTGAATCCCCGCAACCGAATCTTCGAAAACAATTGAATCTTCGGGTTTCATACCCAATAATTGGGCTGCAATCAGGAAAACTTCTGGGTCTGGTTTGGCGTTCGAAACATCATTCCCATCTACAATGGCATCAAAATAGGTGAGTGATCCTGTTTTTTCGAGAATAGGTCTGGCATTTTTGCTTGCTGAACCCAATGCGATTAATTGGTTTTGGTCTTTCAAATATTTCAAAATAGGCAAAACACCCGGCAGAATTTCACTGGTATCCATGTCGACGAGATAAGACAAATAATCCTCATTTTTTTGAACGAGCCATTTGTTTTTGTCTTCCTGCGAAGCTGTTGTTTTTCCTAATGCTAAAATGATGTCTAAAGAGCGAACCCGACTCACGCCTTTTAACAATTCATTGTGTTCGTGCGTAAATTCAATCCCCAATTGGTCGGCAATTTTTTGCCAAGCCAAATAGTGGTATTTTGCGGTGTCTACAATAACGCCGTCAAGGTCGAATATAAATGCTTTTGTACTCATTGGTTCCAACAGATGCCAACTGTTTATATTTTTCCTTCTTTTATTTCATCAACGATTTCAGGATTCAATAGGGTTGAGGTGTCTCCAAAGTTAGAGAAATCGCCCTCAGCTATTTTGCGAAGAATGCGACGCATAATTTTACCCGAACGGGTTTTTGGCAAGCCTGAAACAAATTGGATTTTATCTAATTTGGCAATAGGCCCAATATGGTCAGACACATGCTGGTTGATCTCTTTGGCTAAGTTTTCTCGGTCGCGAGATTCTCCGGATTCTTTAAGGATTACGAAACCATATAACGCATTCCCCTTGATGTCGTGAGGGAATCCCACAATAGCACTTTCGGCAACCGCAGGATGCTCATTTATGGCATCTTCAATAGGAGCTGTTCCCAGATTGTGTCCTGAAACGATTACCACATCGTCAACACGACCCGTGATTCTATAATAGCCCACTTCATCGCGCAAAGCGCCGTCTCCAGTGAAATATTTTCCAGGAAAGGCACTAAAATAAGTTTCTTTATAACGTTGGTGATCTCCCCAAATAGTCCGGGCAATTCCTGGCCATGGAAATTTGATGCACAAACTTCCAGTAACCTGATTTCCTTCAATTTCGTTGCGTTTTTCGTCCATCAATACGGGCTGAATTCCTGGCAATGGTAACGAGGCATACGTTGGTTTAGTTGGTGTTACAAATGCCAAAGGCGAAATCATGATACCGCCCGTTTCGGTTTGCCACCAGGTATCTACTAAGGGGCATCTTTTACCACCCACATGGTCATTGTACCAGTGCCAAGCTTCTTCGTTGATAGGTTCACCAACGGATCCGATTACCTTTAAGGACTTCAACTGATATTTTTGAACATATTCTAAATTTTCTTTGGCTAAGGCTCGAATGGCTGTTGGTGCAGTATAGAATTGGGTTACTTTATGTTTTTCGATGGTTTGCCAAAAACGGCTAAAGTCTGGGTAAGAAGGGACTCCTTCGAAAATCACAGTGGTGGCGCCATTCAACAAGGGGCCATACAAGATGTAAGAGTGTCCGGTAATCCAACCAATATCGGCGGTACACCAAAAAATATCATTTTCTTCATAACTAAACACATTCTTGAAGGTATAAGCGGAGTATACCATGTATCCGGCTGTAGTATGCACCATGCCTTTTGGTTTTCCTGTTGAGCCTGAGGTGTAAAGGATAAACAAAGGGTCTTCGGCATCCATGATTTCGGCAACGTTATTGTCTGAAGCTTCGTCTAAAAGAGGTTGTAGCCATTGGTCACGCCCTTGTTTCATATTTATTGAAGTTTGGGTTCTTTTAGCTACCAAAACGCTTGAAACGCAAGGACAATTATTCAAAGCCTCGTCGACGATTCCCTTTAAATCGATTGACTTGTTCCCTCGGTATCCGCCATCAGAAGTGATGACCATTTTACATTCGCTATCGTTGATTCTTGCCGCCACTGCCGAAGCTGAAAATCCTGCAAAAACCACAGAGTGGATGGCGCCAATTCTAGCACAAGCCAAAACGGAAACGGCCAATTCCGGAATCATGGGCAGGTAAATACAAACCCGATCGCCTTTTTTTATGCCCTGTTCCCGCAATACGTTCGCCATTTTTGAAACTCTCGCATGTAATTCGTTATAGGAAATGTGTTGTGCTTCCTCACTGGGGTCATTTGGCTCGAAGATGATGGCGGTTTTGTCCCCTTTTTTGGTAAGGTGCCTGTCAATACAGTTTTTAACGATGTTTACTTTGGCATCCACAAACCATTTTATTTTGGCATCGGCCATATCAAACTCCATTACTTTTTCGCATTCTTGGTACCAAGTGAAGTTTTCAGAAGCGATTTTGCCCCAAAATTTTCTAGGTTCCCGAAGGGATTTATTGTAATGTTTGAAATATTGTTCTAAATTTTCTATTTTGTAGTAGCTCATTATAGGTGGTAATTTTTTTGAATTATTCTATTCCCTTTTTAAGGCAAGAAAAAGCGGCTTGATTTTATAGTGGCAAAATTGTTCTTCCTAATTTTTCATTGATTATGATGGCTGCGGCTTCATAAAAAGCAAAAGAACCACATAAAATTCCTTCGTAACCCGCAAGGGTGTGAATGTCTGAATTCCCGGTAAAACTAGCTACGGACAATAGCGCAAAAAGAATCACCAGAGAACCAAAAATAAGTTTTCCGATAGTGTTGCCGTTTAATGTTCCTATGAAAAAGGCCAAGGTAAAAAATCCCCACAAGCCCAAATAAAACCCCATTGAAGTGCCGTCCGGCTTTGCCACCCCCATCAAAGGAAGGACCCATAAGGCCACAAGTGACAACCAAAAGAAACCGTAAGAAGTAAAAGCCGACATGGCAAAAATATTTCCTTTTTTCCATTCCATGATACCGGCAATCACCTGCTGTGTGCCTCCAAAAAAGATACCCATTCCCATAATCATGGCGTTGAGTTCGAAGAATCCCGCATTATGGATGTTTAATAAAATGGTGGTCATCCCGAAACCGAAAAGTCCCAATGGTGCTGGATTTGCTGTAGTGTCTTTGATAATTTGTTCCATAAAGATTGAATAAATTTTGAAGTTGGTTTTGGTGCTTTTTTTCTAAAAATTACTTTCTATTGCTAGAGAATTCACAAATATATCAAACCTGCTCGATTTTTTGAATAATTTTTTTACTTCGTTTGGCAATTCTGGATTTTAAAATGGAAGCGTTTATTTGTGCTTTTGAAAAAACCTGAAGTAATAAAAACAAAAAACCCACTCGTTGTGAGTGGGTTTTGTGGTACCTCCAGGGATCGAACCAGGGACACATGGATTTTCAGTCCATTGCTCTACCATCTGAGCTAAGGTACCATTGTTATTAGCTCACTAGACTTCTATTTTTATAGGAGTTCACTGAACTTGTTTGCGGGTGCAAATATAGGATGATTTTTAGTTTATCCAAAACAAATTTTAAAAAAAATCAATTCGTACCTTCGCATCGTTAAATACCAATTATGATTCTAACCATTGACGTTGGCAATACCAGAATTAAAGGCGCTGTATTTGAGGGCGGTACCCTCCTGAATACCTTTGTCTGTATGAAAACGGAACTCCAAAAAAGGATTCTGGATAGCTTAAAAACCCACAAGGAGGTAACTGATTTAGTTGTCTCTTCTGTTTCGGACATAGAAAAACACTTTTTTTGCAATTTTGATGAATCTTTAAAAGTTCATTTTGTATCGCACAAAGATTCCTTTCCGTTTATTAACAAGTATGAAACACCCCAGACTTTAGGGATAGATCGATTGGTGCTTGCTGCGGGTGCAACCCTATTGTATCCTAATCAAAACCGATTGGTTATAGATGCCGGAACCTGCGTGACCTATGATTTTATTGACGAAAACAATAATTATCTCGGCGGAGCCATCAGTCCGGGATTGCGTTTACGTTACGAGTCATTACATAATTATACCGAAAAACTGCCGTTGATGCCCTTAGAAATCCCTAAACATTTCATAGGAAACTCCACCTCCGAGTCGATTCATTCGGGAGTGGTTAATGGATTGGCGCACGAAATAGACGGTTTCATTGCGCAATACAAAGAACAATATTCAAACTTTATCATAATTTTAACTGGTGGAGACACTGATTTTTTGGCTAACCGATTAAAAAATACCATATTTGCCAATTCAAATTTCCTTCTGGAAAGTTTGAACCAAACATTTCAATATAAAAACAAAAATGATTAAAAAAAGTATAATAAGTGCCTGTTTGTTTTTGTCATTAGTGTCTTTTGCCCAAGAAGGAACGTCGTCACCCTATTCTTTTTATGGCATTGGCGACATCCGATTCAAGGGAGCCGCAGAAAATCGTTCGATGGCGGGATTAGCCATAGCACCCGATAGTATTCATATTAATTTGCAAAATCCGGCGGGGTATTCCGATTTAAAACTGACGAGTTTCTCCCTTGGGGGAACTTACAATACGACAAGTCAAAAAACCAATACGCAATCCGGAAGTGCCCGAAGAACCGCATTGGATTATTTGGCGGTTGGTTTGCCGTTGGGAAAATTGGGTATCGGCTTTGGCTTGATTCCTTATTCTTCGGTTGGGTATAAAATCCAGACTATATCCGAAGATGCTTCACAAAATAGCAAACGTATTGATGGTACAGGCGGTCTTAATAAAGTGTTTTTAGGGTTTGGTTACAAATTAGGGGCGAACCTTAGTGTTGGGGTAGATGCACAGTATAATTTTGGAAAAATAGAAACCACAAATTTTGAGTTAAAAGGAGACGGTGCGAATGGAACAAGTGAGGTAAACTCGTCAATACTTTCCGGGATAAATTTTAATCTTGGGCTAATGTATCAAACTAAAATTACTAAAAAAATGAGTTTGTACAGTAGTCTAAGCTATACTCTACAAAGCACTTTGGCTTCTAAAAGCAAGAGAGAAATAGCTATCTCGGGTGTTAATCTTTTTACTCAAGAGGATGCTAGGTCGCTAAAATTGCCTAGTAAATTGTCTTTTGGTGCAGGAGTAGGTGAGAATAGAAAGTGGTTTGTAGGCGCCGAAGTAAGTTTGCAATCCACGGGTAATTTAGTCAATTTTTATAACGAAGTAAACAATGTAGTTTACGGTAATGGTTCAAAATATACTATTGGAGCGTATTTCATACCCAACTACAAGTCCTATACCAGCTATGCTAAAAGGATTACCTACAGAGGTGGTCTTAAATACGAAAAAACGGGATTGATAATCAATTCGAAATCGATAAACGACATGGGGTTGACTCTTGGAATAGGGATGCCGTTGTCTGGTACTTTTTCTAATATAAATTTTGGATTTGAGTTAGGAAAAAAAGGGACTACTACCGCAAACTTAGTACAAGAAAACTATGCCAATTTAAATGTGGGTTTTTCACTTAATGAAAAATGGTTTGAGAAAAGAAAATTTGATTAAAACCAAGAGCCCAATTATATAGAACTATAACTTTGTCAATTCGTATGACTTTACTAAAAAATTATAAAATGCTCCCTGTTGTCACGGTTATTGCCGTGACACTGTTTTTTGGATGCGAAAGTAATTTTAAGGAAGTGCAGAAAATCAATTTCTCGGAATTTGTACCCAGTGGAGAAGCAGAAAAAATCAACCTGAAATACACCGATTCGGGACGCATAAAAGCCATTTTGGTGAGCCCGAAAATGCTTGAATTTTCCAACTTGGATTTTCCTTTTACGGAATTTTCAAAGGGGATTGACCTCACCTTATATGACGACAAAGGAAAGCGGACATTCGTAAAATCAGACTATGCGGTTTCTTACAAGATGACCAATATTATTGATTTGCAAGGAAATGTAAAAATCGCATCACAAGATGGGCAAACCCTCGAAACCCAACAATTGTATTACGACCAAAAAAACGAATGGTTTTTTACCGAAAAAAGCTTTAAATTTACAGACCCCAAAGGAGTTTCGAACGGCCAAGGGATCGATTTCAGTAAAGATTTCAAGATTATCAATTCACAAAAAATCACGGGCGAACTCGATTCGGCCGAATAAAATTCAAAAATAGAGCATGAGTTATTTAAAATACACACAGTACGTATATCTTGTAGCAGCGATTTTTTTTGCCTACAAAGCGTTGGCAATTTGGAACGAAGAGAACGACCAGCATTTTCTTTTTCTAGGAATTGCAGTGCTTTCTGTTTTTATGTTTCTCTTCAGACGGAGATTTTCCAAGAAATTTGAAGAAAGAAACAACAAATCCTAACGAATGGAAATTAGCATTATAATAGTATGTCTAATATTATGTGCCTTTTTCTCTGGGATGGAAATAGCCTTTATTTCCTCCAATAAAATATACCTCGAAATAGAAAAAAAACAGGACCGTTTTCTTTCTACTATTCTAACAAGGCTCACCGAAAAACCGTCTAAGTTTATTGCGGCCATGCTCATTGGCAACAATATAGCATTGGTGATTTACGGTTTTTTTATGGGAGAACTGTTGATGCATTGGATTGAAACCTTTGGGCATCATTTTTCGGAATTAGTCAATTTACTGCTCCAAACTCTACTGTCTACGGCAATAGTTTTGATTACGGCCGAGTTTTTGCCAAAAGTATTTTTCCAAATCTATGCCAATACCTTAATCAAGGTCTTTGCCCTTCCGGCTTATCTTTTTTACGTGTTATTTTATTTTATATCTTCTTTTTTCATTTGGGTTTCCGATTTTGTGCTGAAACGATTTTTTAAAACCGAAGGCGATCAGGTGCCTTTGTATTTCAGCAAGGCAGAACTCGGGAATTATATTACGGAACAAATGAGCACGGTTGAAGACCACGAAGAAATGGACTCTGAAATCCAAATGTTTCAAAATGCATTGGAGTTTTCCGGGGTCAAAGCCAGGGATGTGATGAGTCCCCGAACGGAGATTGTGGCTGTTGATTTGTTTGATTCGGTGGCCGAACTGAAACAATTATTCATTGAAACGGGATATTCTAAAATTGTGGTATATCAGAACTCCCTAGACGACATTATAGGTTATGTTCATTCTTTTGATTTATTTAAAAAACCTAAAAACATTAAATCGATTATTATCCCAATCGAATTTGTTCCCGAAACAATTTATATTAAGGACGCCATGAATTTGCTTACCAAAAAGAGAAAAAGTGTGGCCGTGGTGCTGGATGAATACGGAGGAACATCAGGAATCATAACCATAGAAGACATTGTGGAGGAGCTTTTTGGCGAAATCGAAGACGAACACGATTCGGATGAGGAATTGATAGAAAAAGAACTGGGGGATGGCGTTTATGTTCTTTCGGCACGCTTGGATGTCGAATATATAAATCAAACCTATAAACTTACCATTCCCGAAAGTGATTCTTATGGTACCCTCGGCGGTTTTATTGTAGATTCCACCAAAGAAATTCCTCAAAAAGGAGATGCAATTGTGATTGGAATCTATCATTTTATTATCGAAGAAGCCACAAATAAAAAAATTGAACTGGTCAAAATGACCATAAAAGATTGATTTTTTTTTCTTAATTTGATTTTTCTTATAAAATATAGTGTGACTATTATAATTATTAATTAGATAATTGTATTTTCGCAGACTGAATATAAATTAACAACAATAAAAATGGCAGTTTTAGCAAAAATTAGACAACGTTCCGCTTTAATGATAGTAGTTATTGCACTAGCATTATTTGCATTTATAGCTGGAGATCTTTTTAATAAAGGAAATTTTGGTAAAAGTTCAAAAGATGTGGGAAGCATTAATGGAAAAGATATTTCATTTGAAGAATTTAGAGTTAAGGTAAGCAATGTCGAAAAAAGTCAACAAGGAATGACTTCGACTTCAGCAGCAAACAGAGTTTGGGATCAAGAGGTTTCCATTGCGTTGCTTACGGCTGAATTTGATAAATTAGGTTTGAGAGTTGGACCTAGCCATATCATGGAGGTCTTGAAAGCGGATGAAAATATTGGAAAAAACCCACTTTTCTTGAACAAAGCAGGTGTTTTTGACGAAGCAAAATTCAAAGAATACTTCAAGTCAAATCCTGAGCAAGCACAAGCTTTAAAAGACAGAGAAAAAGATGCTGAGCTTAACGCAAAATATCAAATTTACAACACCTTGATAAAAGCAGGAATCTATACTACCGAAAGTGAAGGAAAACTGAAATACGAAATGGAAGCCAACAAAGTGAATTTTGCTTACGTTGCCGGGCTATATTCCACAATTAAGGACGATAAAGTAAAGGTTACCGATACCGAGATTGAAGATTTCATGAAAAAGAATGAAAAAAAATATAAAGCCGATGAAACCCGTGAAATCGAATATGTTTTGATTGAAGACAAACCATCTGCAGAAGATGAAAACGAAATTAAAAACAAAGTGAACGGATTGTTGTCAGGAAGCGTGGTTTATAACCAAGCAACTGCTAAAAATGACACCTTGCAAGGTTTCAAATCAGCTCCAAACACAATTGAATTCGTAAATTCTAATTCAGACATTCCTTACGATTCTACTTATGTTGCCAAAAAAGATTTGCCGGCTCCCGATGCGGAGCAATTATACAACTTGGCTCCAGGTGCCATTCATGGACCTTATATGAATGGAAAATACTATTGTATTTCCAAATCATTGGGCCGAAAAGTGGGTGTAAACGCTAAAGCAAGTCATATATTGATTAGCTATGAAGGAACACAAGTTCCTAACAAAAAAGAACAAAGAACTAAAGAACAAGCCAAATCAAAAGCAGAAACGCTTTTGGCTCAGGTTAAGGCAAATCCGGATAGTTTCTTGATGCTAGCTTTCACCGCTTCTGACGATTCGTCTTCTCAACAAGGCGGAGATTTGGGTTATTTTGGTCCTAACCAAATGGTAAAACCTTTTAATGACTTTGTGTTCAACAGTGCTGTTGGTACCATTGGATTGGTAGAAACTGCTTTTGGTTTTCATATCATCAAAGTAACGGATAAGCAAGACGGTGTTCGTTTGGCTACCATTGCACAAAAAATTGAAGCATCAGAGGCTACTTCAGATAAAATATTCACCCAGGCAACCAAATTTGAAATGGATGCCGCTGACAAGGATTTTGATAAGTTAGCCAAAGAGATGAAGCTTACGGTTGCGTCTCCAGTTACGGTGAAAGCAATGGATGAGTCTTTCGGTTCTTTGGGTAACCAAAGAAATATCGTAAGATGGGCATTTGAGGGTGAAACGAATGTAGGTGGCGTGAAGCGATTTGAAGTGGCTAATTTAGGTCACGTGATTGCCAAAGTTAAAAAAGTAAATCCAGAAGGATTGATGGCTGTTGATTTGGCTAAACCTTCTATAGAGCCAATTCTTAAAAACAAGAAAAAAGCCGAGTTGATCAAAGCGAAAATGACAGGAACTTCATTAGAGGCGATTGCGAAAGCTTCCGGTTCAGCAGTTCAACAAGCAGTAGGTGTAACAATGGAAAATCCAGTATTGACCGGTGGTGGCCAAGAACCTAAAGTGGTAGGAAATGCATTTGCATTGGCAACCAACCAACTTTCTGCCCCGATTGAAGGAAACGCAGGAGTTTATGTGGTAAAAAACAACAGCACCATTAAAGCGCCAGCATTGAAAGACCATGCCCCTTATGTGGCGAAATTGAAAGCACAAAGCGCATCGGATGCCAATAGAGTAATTCCTGCACTAAAAGCGAACGCTGAAATAAAAGACAACAGAAGTCAATTTAATTACTAAATTGAAACTGCAATGCATAAAAAAAAATCCCGATTTATTCGGGATTTTTTTGTTTACAGTACCATGTCCTTATATGGAATTATGGTTCGAAATCCTTTTTCCTTGAAATAGTCCGTAGGATTTTCGGATGCAATTGCCAAAACAAAATCACCTCCCCAAGCTCCAAGACTTTTTACCGTGCCTTCGAAGTCTGGAAACAAAGATTCTTTTACAGTCTCGGTTTTAAGAATAGCACTCATTTCGGTTTCGTGCTTTTCAATCGCCAAGGCAAATTCTTGCTGATTTTTAGCGTTTAAAACCTCCAAAGTAATTTTGTCGTTTTTGTCAATGGTTTTGGCCAAATCGTTTTTCGGATTCTCATAATACGAAGCGATCGCCGTCTTGCTGTTTTGTTTTTTGTCGAGATAAACAAAATATAGATTTTCAGAAAATACAGGGTCGAAAGTTACTCTTTCGACGATAGGTTTGCCGTTTTCCAAATGGTACAAAACAGAACTGTTGTTTTGTGCGCACCCAATATCATAACCGCTACCGCCAAAACTATTTTTGAGCAAAACAAAGGCGTCAATTTGAAACCATTGTGCGATGTTATTAATCAAAGTCGATGAGGTTCCCAAGCCCCAATTTCTGGGAAAACTGAGTTGGGTTGTGATGTGATAGCCTTCGGATTGATAAATGAAATCAGGATTCAATTCAAAAGCCTCGTGCAGGATTGCTATCAGGGTATTTCTTACTGATGCCTTTTTCTCTAAGCTGTCTTTTCTGGAAATGTCCCTAAATGGAAAAATGTCCTCGTACCAAACACTCCCGTCCGAATCAAAACTAGTCCATTTTATTTCTTGATTGGCACCCTCTGTAACAATCAAATTTTGTCCAAATTTGGTGGGTACCGCCAAGGCTTTAGCCCCATCCAAAACTACATATTCGCCTGTGATTAATAGTTTTCCGTTGCTGTAAAATTCTTTTTTCATTGTCATTGCGAGGCACGAAGCAATCTCATTTTTGTTGCTTCAGTTATTATAACCCTGAGAGGGTTGATGTGTTACATTTGTCGCCTTAAATTTTGAATATAATCCACAACGCCACTGTGTGAAACAACGTGGTGTTTGAAATGCTTCCGAATCAAAATGCATTCTTCTTCAGTTGCTTCCAATTGATTGAGTATGTTATTCAAGTGCATCTTCATGTGTCCCTCCTGAATTCCGGTAGTGGTCAACGAGCGCAAGGCGGCAAAATTTTGTGCCAAACCTGCCACCGCCACAAATTGCATCAACTCCATTGCAGAAGGATTTTCGAGCATTTCCAGAGAGAATTTTGACAAAGGATGCAGCGACGTTAAGCCGCCAACCGTTCCTAATGCCAAAGGCACTTCTAGCCAAAAAGTAAAAATACCATTTTCAATTTTAGCATGGGACAAACTAGAATAGTTTCCGTTTCGGGAGGCATAGGCGTGAATCCCCGCTTCAACGGCTCTGAAATCATTACCTGTGGCAAGCACCACGGCGTCGATACCGTTCATGATTCCCTTGTTGTGAGTGACAGCTCGGAAAGGTTCCACTTCGGCGATTTGAACCGCTTGAAGGAATCGTTTGGTAAATGCCTGGGGATTCGGAATGTGTTTTTCCACTAAGTCTTCCACTAGGCAAGAAACTTCGGCACGAACAAGGCAATTGGGCACATAATTCGAGAGAATGCTCATTACGACTTCGATGTCTTTTTCTTCCTCTGAAAATAAGTCGTAGGTTGACGCTTCTTCTTTCAAGGTTTTGGCAAATTCCTCTAAACACGAATTGATGAAATTAGCGCCCATGCTATCTTTGGTATCAAAGGTGGCATGAAGCTGATAATAATTGGGCAATAAATTGGTTTTGTCTTTTAGCGCAATGTCCAGAATTCCCCCTCCGCGTTTTTGCATGTTTTTGGTAATGCTTTCGGTGTTGGTGAAAAAGTGGGCTTTGGCTTGGGCAAAAAACAACTCTAATTTTGAGCCATCTCCTTTGAAAATAAAGTGTACTTGTCCTGTTTTTTCGGTATTGATGACCGTGACCTTAAATCCGCCGCGAGTGGACCAAAATTTGGCTGCTTTTGCGGCAGCGGCAACGACCGAACTTTCCTCAATCGCCATGGGAATACTGCTGTATTTTCCGTTAATCAGGAAATTTGGCGCAACCCCTAGTGGAATGTAGAAATTCGTTATGGTATTTTCGATGAACTCATCGTGTAGTTTCTGGATTTTTTCGTCAGAATTCCAATATTTTTTCAGCAATGACAAGGCATCTGCAGGATTTGAAAAATATTCCTTGGCAATCCAGCTTACTTTTTCTTCTTTGGATAATTTTGAAAATCCAGTGACAGGGTTATTCATTCTCAAAGATTTATGTATGATTAGTTGCAAAGATACGTTTTTAGTGGTTTTATTTGCAGTCTGTAAATAGGCGCTGCCAATCTTATTTTAACATTTAACAAATGAAATAGGAAATAAGTCTAAATTTTTCACTAAAATTGATCTTTATTATATCTAACAGCGTTTTATGAATTCGAATAAAATTAACTTTATATGTTTGTTGTTTTTTGTCTGCACTTTCGGACAACAAAAAATCACCGTTGAAGCCATTTATGCTGGAGAATTTCAAGCCAAAGGAATGGACGAATTACAGTCCATGAAAAACACCAATCAATATACGGTCTTGAATTTTGACGAAAAAACTAGTAGTGCACAAATTGATTTATTCGATTTTGCCACCTTAAAAAAAGTCTCCACTTTGATTGATACCAGAAATCAGTCCAAGTTATTGGGTGGAATTGATAGTTATTCGTTCAATCCAACCGAGAATAAGATCTTGATTGCCAATAATACCCATCAAATTTATCGTCATTCCTTTACTGCCGACTATTTTCTCTACAATCTTGAAACCAAGGAATTAGTTAAAATCTTGGAACAAGTTCAAGAGCCAACGTTTTCACCTGACGGTAAAAAAATCGCTTATGCCAAGGAAAATAACCTTTTTATCTATGATATAGCATCAAAAACAATTAGCCAAATCACAACCGATGGAAAGAAAAATGCCATAATCAACGGAATTACGGATTGGGTTTATGAAGAAGAATTTGCTTTCGTGAGCGCATTCGACTGGAGCAAGGACAGCAAAAAAATCGCCTATATCCGTTTTGATGAAAGTCAGGTGCCTGAATTTTCGATGTCGATTTTTGGCAAAGATTTATATCCCAAAATTGAAACTTTCAAATATCCAAAAGCGGGTGAAAAAAATGCCTTGGTTTCCCTACTTCTGTATGATGTTGAAAAAAAATCCACAAAAAAAGTAGACTTGAGCCAATACAATGATTTTTATATTCCAAGAATTGAATGGACAAATGATGCTAATATCTTGTCTGCAAAAATATTGAATCGCCATCAGGACAGTCTCGACCTGCTTTTTGTTGACGGAACATCTGCCACAACGAAAGTGGTTCTTAACGAAAAAGACAAAGCATACATTGATTTTGTGGATACCGATAATTTGACTTTTCTGAAAGACAACAGTTTTATTTGGACCTCAGAAAAGGACGGGTTTAACCACATTTATCTCTACGATAAAACAGGAAAATTGAGAAATCAGGTTACCAAAGGCAATTGGGAAGTGACCAAATATTATGGCTTTGACGAGAAAACGAAAACCTTCTTTTATCAATCAACAGAAAATGGATCTATCAATAGAGCGATTTATAGGGTTAATAGCAACGGAAAAAACAAAGTACGATTGTCACCAAACGTCGGAACAACGTCGGCAACTTTCAGTCCCAACTTTCAATATTACATCAGCAGCTTTTCGAGTGCAACACAACCAACGAATTATACATTGAATGAGTCTCAATCTGGAAAACAGATAAAAGTTATAGAAAACAACGAAGCATTGGCTATAAAATTAAAAGATTATGTTTTACCGGCTAAAGAATTTTTCGTCCTTAAAACTGAAAAAGGAAATGAATTGAATGCATGGATTATGAAGCCAAAGGATTTTGACACTAACAAAAAATATCCCGTTTTGATGTACCAATATTCTGGTCCGGGTTCGCAACAAGTGAATAACGAATGGAATTCCCATGACGATTATTGGTTTATGATGTTGGCGCAACAAGGATACATTATAGCTTGTGTTGATGGTCGTGGAACGGGTTACAAAGGAGCCGACTTTAAAAAAGTCACTTATAAACAACTAGGGAAATATGAGGGCGAAGACCAGATTGACGCGGCCAAAGTAATCGGAAATTATCCGTATGTTGATAAATCCAGAATAGGAATTTGGGGTTGGTCGTATGGTGGTTTTATGTCTAGCAATTGTATTTTGAAGGGAAACGACGTTTTCAAAATGGCCATTGCTGTAGCGCCGGTGACGAGTTGGCGTTTTTATGACAGCATTTACACTGAAAGATACATGCAAACACCTCAAGAAAACCCAAGGGGTTATGATGATAATTCACCGATAAATTTTGTCAATAAATTGAATGGAAAATTTCTTTTGATTCATGGTTCAGGCGACGATAATGTACATGTACAAAATGCGATGCAAATGATGGAAGCCTTAATTCAAGCCAACAAACAATTTGATTCTCAGATTTACCCCGATAATAATCACGGAATTTATGGCGGAAAAACTAGAATTCAATTGTTCAATAAAATGACTAATTTTATTAATGCCAATTTATAATATGACAAATATGAGACCTCCACAGATCGATTTTTTTGGACACCCACGCGCCCTTTTTATTTTATTTTTTACTGAAATGTGGGAACGTTTTTCGTTTTACGGTATGAAAGCACTGCTTATTTTTTACCTCACCAAATATTATTTATTTTCCGATGAAGCAGGAAATTTACTCATTGGGAGTTATGCTGCGCTGGTATATGCCATTCCGGTTGTAGGAGGTTTTATAGCCGACAGGTATTTAGGATTCAGAAAAGCGATTGTTTTTGGGGGGATATTGTTAGTTTTGGGTCACCTCGGAATGGCCTATGAAGGAAATGCCACCACCAAATCATTGACCGGGGAAATTGTAAGGGATGATTTTGCGTTGCAAATATTTTACTTGTCCTTGGCTTTTATTGTTATGGGTGTTGGCTTTTTGAAGGCTAATATTTCATCGCTGGTGGGCGAATTGTATCCCGTAGGGGACAAAAGAAGAGATTCGGGATTTACCATTTTTTACATGGGAATCAATCTTGGGTCTTTTTTGGCAACACTAATTTGTGTTTGGCTTGGCGAAGCATACGGCTGGAGTTATGGTTTTGCGGCTGCAGGAGTTGGAATGTCTTTTGGGTTAATTACCTTCATTTCAGGAAGAAAATTATTATTGGGCAAAGGGGAATCCAAAGTACCTGAATTTTTAGCCAAAAAAACCATTGGAATTAAAAACGAATGGGGTATTTATGCGGTAAGTGTCGCTTCGATACTGGTGATATGGCAAATGGTTCAAAGCCATAGCGTAGTTCAAAATTTGCTTATTGTTGCCGGGGCCATTTCATTTATTTACATACTTTATTACGCCATAACACAATTGGATAAAATAGCTAGGGAACGATTATTGTCGCTTACTATTTTAATAATTTTTACGGTTATTTTCTGGGCCTTGTTCGAGCAGGCGTATACTTCTTTAAATCTTTTTGCCGATAGAATTTTAGACCGTGGCACTATTCCTGCAGGCAATTTCTTGAGCCTGAATGCTCTTTTTATTGTTTTGTTGGCACCCGTTTTTGCTTGGCTTTGGGTGAAAATGGGAAAATACAATCCCAATACGGCAGTCAAATTTTCAATCGCTTTATTGCTGGTGGGACTTGGTTTTGGGTCCTTGGTATTTGGCATCAACATTTCCGAAATGGGTAAAGTAAGTATGTTTTGGTTGGTGTTAACTTATTTCCTCCACACTTGTGCGGAACTTTGTTTATCGCCTGTCGGACTATCTGCCGTTACCAAATTATCCCCCGTAAAAATTGTGGGTTTTATGATGGGTGTTTGGTTTTTGGCAACCGCTAGTTCAGAATTCATAGCTTCCATATTGGCCAATATTGCCTCTGTGGAAACCTCAAACGGTGAAGTTCTTGATTTGAATATAGCGAAACAAAGCTATTTGAAACTTTTCGAATACTTATTTTATACCGGAATAGGGTTTGGAATTGTACTTTTGGCACTATCAAAATCAATTAATAAATTAATGCACGGAGTAGATAAAGAATTAAATAATGAATGATATGAACCAAAATTCGACCGACCAGTTTTTTAAAAATCCAGTTTTAGGACACCCAGCGGGATTGTTTGTTTTGTTTTTTACCGAAATGTGGGAACGATTCTCCTTCTATGGCATGCGTTCCTTGCTTATTTTATTTTTGACAACATCCTTTGCTGATGGGGGCTGGGAATGGACAAGAGAAAATGCCTCGGCTCTTTTTGGGTCTTATGTTGGCTTGGTTTATTTGTCAACGATGCTCGGCGGCTATTTTGCAGATAAGATAATCGGCTTCCGATGGGCTATCGTGCTTGGTGCTACTCTAATGACCTTGGGACACGCCTCGATGGCAATGGAAACCGAATTTTCCATCTACCTTGGATTGGTATTATTGGTTTTCGGTAACGGATTTTTCAAACCCAATATGACTTCGATAATTTCGGAAATGTATAAAGATAGACCCGAGAAAAAAGACGGGGCCTATACTTTGTTTTATATGGGTGTTAATGCGGGTGCCTTTTTCGGAATTTTACTTTGCGGTTATTTAGGAGAAAAAGTGGGTTGGAGCTATGGTTTTGGATTGGCAGGCATTTTTATGTTTTTCGGAACGCTACAGTTTTGGTTGTCCCAAAACATCTTTGGTGAGATTGGTTTAAAACCAAGTGCCGCAAGTAAGGCCAAAGCGGAAGCCTTGGACACCGACAAAAGAAATCCATTTACCCCAATACAATTGGGTGTTATAGCAATAACCTGTGTTTTGGGATTGCTCTGGATT